>LULJ01000149.1_pt1 | contig 49959 bp, 81 predicted proteins | sample 728171 | NCBI WGS metagenome assembly LULJ01 (sample SAMN03860292, study PRJNA289734) | marine metagenome | biome: seawater column; feature: ocean; material: water; isolation source: Red Sea water column Station 169 - depth 25m | place: Saudi Arabia: Red Sea | collected 2011-10-15 | depth 25 m
CGGCGGGGTGATGGGGGATGTGTACGCGTGCGTACGTACGCGGTCAATAGAAAAACGTACGCATCGGAATTTTTTGCGTACACGCGCCGAATCGACGCGCAAAAAAGCCTCCCGCCGCGTCTGCGGGGGAGGCTGTTGCTACTCGGATTAGAGGGGTCGGCTATTCCGCGGCTGGCTTTTCGCTTTCGCCAAATTCCGGGTTCACGTCCTTTTTCTCGAACTCGGCCGCCTTGGCGTTGAATGACGCGGCGTCGACGATTTGAAGGTCGGCGCGCCCTGTCATGAAACCGGTCTTGATCTGGCACCGGACGTACCGCGTTTCGCCAGGTGCGACCGTTACCTCGACGCTGGCGGTCTTGTTGGTGAGGATATAGCGGCCAGCTGGCACCGACCATTCGGCGAACTTGTTGCGCCCCAGCTCGACGACTTCCTTGCCGTCGTAGCGGATCGGGCAGGCGACACCCATGCCCATGATCGCGCCGGGGCGAAACATGATGATCTTGCCCGGCTCATCCTGAGCAAAGGCCGTTGTGCTTGCCAGTGCGAGACTGGCCGCAATCAAAAGGCGCATATTCTTCTCCCCGTTATTGGCAAATCTCGGCCCATACCTTCTCGAACTCGGCGGGCTCCATGGCTTCCTCGGTCACGACCGCGGTTTCGCCGGCGGCGACATAGCGCTTGTATCCGGCCTTCCCGCCGAAACTGTTGTTGGCGTTGACCTCGCCGCACGCCACGCTCTTGCCTTGAAACTTGACGATGCGGTCATTTCGGAACTGCGCCGAGTCCGGGTCTTTCAGGCCGGCGCGGACGAGATCATGGGCCGCGACGAGTAGGGCGCCTTCGCTTGGGCCGGAATCGTCCGATTCGCCGCCAGAGCAGGCAGAAAGAGCTAGTGCAAAAACCATCGACATGTTGATAAATCTCGCCTGGCGCATGTTCGCCCCCTCAATCCAGCAAGTCGTCGAGCGTCAATACACGGTCGATGCGCAGCACGTCGTCCATCGGCACCCGAAAAGTCTTGATCGGCTCGAACTGGAAAAGTTCGACAAAGTGAGCCGTGCGCTTCACCAGCCTTTTGACCATGACCATTCTGGCGCTTTCACCGTCGTCAGCCAGATCGCCTTCACCATTAGATCGAAGGTACACCACGACTGAATCGCCAGACCTCGGCGGGCGCTTGCGCTCAGCCAAGACAATGCTGCCGTCGGCGTGCAGCGGGTCCATCGAATTGCCCTGCATATAGAGGCCATATACGTCATTCCGCCCGTTCAAAATCGTCGGGCGCTTTTTGTACTCGATGATATCGACCGTGTTGAGCGAAGCCTGCTCAATGGCTTGGCCTTCCAAAACGCGCTCGGCTCCCAAAGCGGTACCATACACGGGCAAATCCTGAATCATGCGATCCATCGACGCGCCTTCAAGGGCGAATGGACTGGCGTTCGTCTCGAACCCGCTGGTCGCCAATTCGCGAAACGTCGCCTCTGGAACGCCTCTCTGAACGAAAGCGGCGGCGAGCTTCTTCGCCACCTTCGGCGAAAGCGGGCCGTCGAACTCGCGGTCGAAAAATCTCTGCACGCCTGACCGTCCGGCATAGCCGCCAGCCTTGGCAATAATGTCGAGAGAGACGTCGGCCTCGTCCTTCAAGGCGATAAGTTTTTCACCGATCGTGGGCATGTCGAATTCATCGCAGCCCGTACGTACGTTTTCTACGTTGACGTGTGTACGCATTGTGCGTACATCAGCGTCATGACCGATGCAGAAATCATCGCTGAACGCGGCGGCATTCGTCCGGTGGCCCGCAAGTTGGGCCATCGCAATCATACCACTGTGCAGGGATGGGCTGACCGCTGCCGCATTCCGGATCAGCATCGCCGCGCCGTACTGTCGCTTCCTGTCGTCGAGACGGGGCGCGCCCAGGACCGCGCCGCATGACCTTCCTCGCCCGCCTGTTCGGTCGCAAGCCGAAGCCTTCCGTCGATCGCCGCGGCTGGTCCGAGGATTGGCAGGTTGGGGACGTGGCGGTTTGCGTGTCGGCGAATTGGCCGGACAAGGATCTGATCAATCCGCGCGTCGGCGACGTGCTTCGCGTTTCCTCGCTCTGGGAAGGCGCTACCCGCGATGGATCGCAAATTGGCTCTGGCCTGCGTTTCGTAGGCAAGCCGCAGAATATCGCTTGGGATCAACGATCCTTCCAAAAAATCCGCCCCGCCGAGCAATGCTTCACCGAGGCGATGCGCAACCTTCTGCGCCAACCAGTTACCCCCACCGGGCTTTCCTCGGCCGACAGCGACGGCGGCCGCGAGGGGTGGGATGCGCCGGTTCACCTCGGCGTCAACGCGGGCCGGAGCAATGGGGGCCATCATATTCCCGCGAATCCCATCAACGTCGCAATTTTTCCTGTTCATCATGGAGAGTGATATGGCGAGCCATCCCCTCAAGGTCTTGCGGATAAATTGTGCCGAGGAGCAAACGGATTATCGCAATGCGGTCGCCCGCGTCCTGCTCAACGTCCAGCGCGATTTCGATCTGACGCTACAGGACATCGCCGAAAAGATCGACGTGTCGCTCGGCACGATCAGCAATGCGTCGAACAAGCGCAATGACCTGTCGCCGCTCTATGTCCAGCGCCTCGGCCGCGTGTTCGGCCCGTCGGTCCTCGATCCCGTGGCACGGCTTTATGGCGGGCGCATCGTCCCACTCGAAGCCGAGGAAAAGGACGCGCTTCCCAGTCTTTCGGCGTCGATCCACCGGCTTGCCGTAGCGCAGTCGCCCGATAGCCCCGGCGGTTCGGCGATCACGCATTCGGAGCTGCTCGCCATGCTGCCGGACCTCCGCGCCGCGGTGTCGTGCATGAACGCGCTGATCGTTCGGGCCGAGAGGATTGCAGCATGATCGCGCTCGCCTTCTACGCCGTCGCAGTCGTCTCCGCGACGTTCGGCCTGTTAGTTGGCTGCGCGCTTGGGGCGAATGCTCGGTCGCGGCTGGTTGAGTCCTTGACCGCGGACTCTGCGCATGAGCGAGAATGCGCATGAGAACGCGCCAATCAACCTCACGCCTCAAGGTTAATCCGCCGCTCGGCATGATGCCTGCGTTGCAATATGCGCCGCCGTCGATGCTGAATGTCGATCCGACCTATCAGCGTTCGCTCGAAAGCAGCGCGAGCCAGGCGCTCATTCGCAAGATTGCGCAATTCTGGAATTGGGATTTGTGCCAGCCGCTCGTCGTGTCCCGGCGCGGAACCGGGCAGCTATATGTCATTGACGGGCAGCACCGTCTCGAGGCGGCGAGGCTGCGCGGCGATATCCAGCAGCTTCCGTGCGTGATTGTCGAATATGCGAGCGCCGCCGATGAAGCTGCTTCGTTCGTCAACCTGAACCAGCAGCGCCGGCCTCTTTCCAACATCGACGTATTCAAGGCGGCCGTGGCGAGCGAGGACAAGGAAGCGCTCGCCATATCTGGCGCGATGGAGGATGCCGGCCTGAGCCTTGCGCCGCATCAAAACTATATCGCGTGGAAGCCGGGCATGGTTTCAAACATTGGCGGCATTCAGGCTTGCTGGCGTGATCGCGGTCCGAAAGTCACTGCAGAAGCGATGACGGTCCTCGCGCGCGCGTTCGATGGCCTCGTTCTGCAATATTGCGGGACGCTGTTTCCCGGCATCGCAGCCGTTGTCCATCGCGGTCAGGAATACGACCGCGATCGCTTCGTCTCGATACTTTCGGGCATGACGCAGGAGCAATGGCGCAATGCCATGTTCCGATATGTCGCGGATAGTCCCGACACATCGCGGCGCGACGCCATGGTCAATGTCATGATGAACGCATGGCGCGGGCAGGAATTGTCTGCGGGAGAGGTGCCGTCTGCGCTTTCCTCGGTCGATCATTCACAGTCGCGCCACTGGTGCGACCAATGCGATAGGGCCGTTACCACGGCATTTGCAGAGGCTTGTCGGAGCCGCTTTTGCTCTCTGCGGGTGGCAGCATGATCCATCTCCGCCCCTACCAGATCGACATGCTCGACGGTGCGCGTCAGGCGTTCCGCGAAGGGAAGCGCGCTGTCCTGCTGCAACTCCCCACGGGCGGCGGTAAGACCGTATCAGGATCGAGCATGATCGGCGGCGCATCGCAGAAGGGCAAGGTGTGCTGGTGGCTGGCCCATCGCCGCGAGCTTATCAGCCAGACGTCAAAAACCTTTTCGAGCATGGGCATCCCGCACGGCATCATCCAGGCGGGCAAGTCTTCGGATCCGATGAAGCTGGCTCAGATCGGTTCTGTCCAGACTGTCGCGCGCAGGCTCGACAAACTGACTCCGCCAGACCTGATCATCTTCGACGAATGTCACCATCTCGGAGCCGGGCAATGGCAGCAGATTTTCGAGGCGTTCCCGAACGCGAAGATCATCGGCCTGACCGCAACGCCTTGGCGCCTCGACGGCAAGGGGCTCGGAAACTGGTTCGAGCGCATGGTCAACGGCCCGTCGGTTTCGGAACTCATCAATGACGGCGCGCTGTCGAAATATCGCCTGTTCGCGCCTACCACGCCGGACCTCGGCGATGTCGCGACACAGGCCGGTGACTTCAAGCGCGACCAGCTCGCCGACGCTATGGACAAGCCTTCGATCGTCGGTGATGCGATCGAGCATTACCGCAAGCTCTGCCCCGGCAAGCGCGCTGTCGTGTTCGCGGTCAACATCGAGCACTCGCGGCATATCGTCCAGCAATTCCAGATGGCCGATATTCCTGCCGAGCATGTCGACGGCACGATGGACACGGCCAGCCGTGATGCAGCTATTCAGCGCTTCATTGCCGGCGAGACGCTTGTGCTGTCGAACTGCGAACTGTTCGGCGAGGGTTTCGATGTTCCCGCAATCGAGGCGGTGATCCTGCTTCGCCCCACGAAATCGTTGAGCCTTTATCTCCAACAGGTCGGGCGTGCGCTTCGCCCCGCGCCGGGAAAGGATCACGCCATCATCCTCGACCATGCCGGGAATTCGCTGCCGCGTGAATTGAAGGGGCAGGGGCATGGCTTCCCTGATGACGAGCGAGAATGGAGCCTCGCCGATCGCGAGAAGCGCAAGGCCGGCGAAAAATCCGAAGTCACGATCCGCACCTGTCCTGAATGCTTCGCTGTTTTCCGTCCGACGCCGGCGTGCCCGCATTGCGGCCATGTCTATGTCGCCCCTGTCCGCGAGATCGAGCAGGTCGAAGGCGAATTGCAGGAAATAGACGTCGAGGCACTGCGCCAGAAAGAGGCGCAGGCAAGGAAGCGCGAACAGGGGCAGGCGCAGTCGCTTGACGACCTGATCCGTGTCGGCCGCAGCCGCGGTATGCGAAATGCCGAAGCATGGGCGCGCAACGTCATTCAAGGGCGCGAGGATGCGCAGCGCTTCGCTGATTCCGTTGGCCTCACCCCGATGCAGGTCAAGGCATATCGCAAGGAAGGTATGCCGGCGGCGTCCAAGGGCGCTGTCGCGGCGCTTCTCTGGATCCGCGCCGAGAAGCCGTCCGTGTTTGCGTGGATCGAGCGTGAGCACCCTGAGGTAATGACTTCGGCGGTGCTGCGTGAAATTGCGGACGAGAGGGTTGCGGCATGAGCGCCCCCCACGACGACCTCGTAAAGCGAATCCGCATCTTCATTTCGGAGATTGGCGGAATGTCGATCAACGTCGAGACGCCAGGCCTGCTGTTCGACCGCTTCGGAGACAAGGTGAAGATCGGCAAGAAGGGCCGGCTCGACATCGCGGCGTGCATCAAGTCGCGCTTTGTCGCGATCGACGCGAAGATCGGCAAGGATCGCCTGAAACCGGATCAGCAAAAATTCGCTGACGCCGTGAACCGCGCTGGTGGATTGGCCTTCGCCGCATGGTCCGTCGATGACGTGCGTGACAAATTGACGGCGGAGGGGCTGCTATGAGGCGCCGCGACATCATTATGGCGAGCCCATATGCGGCTGAACTCGCGGTGCGTGACGTTCTCGCGCCGGTATATGAGGCGCTCGATGCAGACGTGACCGACATGGCAGGAATTCGCCGCCTCGCTGCGCTGACCGATGAAATCCATGATGTTCTCGATGCGCATACACCTGATGGACCAGATAAGCTGTGGCGCGCATCCCGGCGCCGCGAACTGAAATCCTACCAGTCGGCGCACCAATGGAAGTGCCGCGCGCTCGATCTCAATCCGGCTACGACGCCGACGCTGGCGCTCGGAAGCATGACGCCGGTCAACTCCGATGGCTGGAAGCTCGGCATTGCTGTTCCGGCGCCTGACCCGATGACGCCAGACACGACAGAAATTGTCACCCTGGTCTTGCTAGAACCGAAAACGGGCAAGGCTGCGATTTTCGGGGACAAGACTCCGCAACTCGTCGAGCCCATTTCAATGCAGCGCTTCACGGTTCACGCGGATGTGAAGGCTTGGGCGCGCGATATAGCCAGGCATCGTCTCGAATTCGTGCGCTCGTCGCAAATCGCCCGGCGGCAGGCCAATATTCCGCCGATTTGGCATGGCCTCCCACCGTCGGCTCTTGCCGTCGGTAAGCTCGACAAGATCGACTGGCCATTTTCGGAACAGATCACCGCCGGCGAAGGCGTCGATCTGAAAGCACTCGCCAAGATTTTGCGCAAGCCATCGACCCGCGTGCATGCGGCTTATGATTTTCGGAGCGCGGCATGATGACGGCAAAGGTCCACGAATTGAATGCTTGGCGCCATAATCTCGACATGGGCGAGAAGGGTCCGAAAAAGAACCTCACGAACCTTATGCTCCACCTGAAGAGCTTGAGGGGGCTCGGAGATGAGCTGAAGTTCAACGAACTGACGGGAAACATCGAATGGAAAGGTCGCGATCTTCGCGATACTGACTATGTCGATATTCGCATCATCATAGAGCAGGCAGGATTCGACCCCAAGGCGCAAGACGTTCCGATCGCAGTTCTGCGGACAGCTGAGTACTCGGCCTATAATCCGGTGCAGGACTATCTGAACGGCCTTCAATGGGATGGCGTTAAGCGGTGCAGCGTATGGCTCCACAGCGTTTTTGACGCGGATAACAATCTGATAAATAGCGCGTTCGGCAAAATGTTCCTGATAGGAGCGGTCGCGCGCGCGCTCGACCCAGGCGCGAAGATGGACACTATGCTCATCCTAGAGGGCGAGCAGGGAATCCGAAAATCATCCGCGGTAGCTGCGTTGTTCGGCGCCGATTACGTGATGAATGGACTTCCGGGGTTCAAGGGTCAGGAGGCCGCGCTGGCTCTTCAGGGCAAGTGGGCAGTGGATCTTGGTGAACTCGCCGGCTTCGGCAAAACAGACATACGAACGATCAAAAATTATCTGACGCTGACGATCGACAATTATCGTCCGCTATGGGCGAAGCATTACATCAACCGACCCCGCCGTGTCGTTTTCGTCGGATCGACGAATGAACATGCTTATCTCGACGACCCGACCGGCGCACGGCGCTTTTGGCCCGTCGCGTGTCGCACGGTCCATCTAGAAAAGCTGATAGCAATTCGCGACCAGTTATGGGCGGAGGCGGTGCAGCTTTATCGCGACGGGGAACCTTGGTGGATAGACCGTGGCTCTGAACTGGATGCGCTTGCGAACGAGCAGCAGGCCGACCGCTTCCAAGAGGATCCTTGGGCACCTGATATCGATTCCTACCTGCAGTCACCAGACGTAAAATATCGCGTCTGCGTGACGGCGGCAGAAATCTTGAAATGGCTGAACGTACCTGTCGACCGGCGCGACGCTCGATCAGAGAGCCGTGTCACGAAGCATCTTACCTACCGTGGCTGGGGTCGCGTCCGGTGCATGCGGCACGGGCTCAACGTCAATTGGTGGTTCCCAGCTGACCAAATGCCCGAAACGAAACAGGGGAGGAAGGCATGACTTTCCAACCATGTTTCCAACCTTTTTCCAACCTTTTAAAGGCGGTTGGAAAGTTCAAGCACCTGATATCAGGTGATAAATTGTCAACTTTCCAACCTTTCCAAGGTTTTTGCGATCCTAATACGCGCACGCGCGCGCCTATCTATTATGTTTTTCTTAGAAAGGTTGGAAAGTATAGAAAAGAGCGCGGTTTTCTGCGGTTTTTGCTTTCCAACCCACACCGGAAATCTTGGAAAGTTGGTCGGAAAGGCCGGAAAGGGAGATTTTTATGGATGATTTTCGCATGGCCAGCGCTGCTGCTGATGATGACTATACCAAGGTCTTCGCGACGCACCCCGCGCAGCCTGGTACATATCTAGTTTTTGCCTTCAAGGATGAGACGACCCTTTTGGAAAATGTGATAATGTGGGCCGTCGGTTTTGATTGCTGTCTGTCTCCAATCACTATGCACGGCGTTTGGGGAGGGTCGCATCAGAGCAACATTTGTGTCCTTCACCCTGATGGGAAGTGCCAAACAGCCGATCGCGTCTACGCCTCACTCGATGAGGCCGTGGCTGACCTGAAAAAGTACGATAAGTCTGAATGACTGCGATGACGGTGATGAAGCTCCACCTCGACCTGATCGACTTCCGCCGCGGCAAGATCACGCTCGACGATCTGCGCCGACTGTTCCCGACGTGGAAGGTGGACAAGGATTACGCGAAGGCCTGTGTCGCGATCGCACAGGCATCACCCCTCAAGACCGGAGCCATTGCATGAACCAGGTTACGACGATCGAACGCACCCTCGAGGCCGTGCTGCCCGATGACATGGCTTTCACGGCATGGGTCGAGGAGGCGCGGATACTTTTCGCCGATCACCGCAATGCCGAGTGGAAGGTCGCCGAATGGCTCCGCGTTGGCATCGAGCGATTCCACGACGAACCGCAGATGGACATGTTCCTCGATCAGATCGGCGTCGACAAGAAGCGCGCCATTGCCGATGCCAAGGTCGCCAAGCTGATCCCGGCGTCGTGGCGCTCCGATCGCGTGTCGTTCGAGGTCTGCAAGCACATCGCCAAGGTCGAGGACGAGGATTTGCGGCTTAGGATGCTCAAGCAGGCCGTCGACGAGCATTGGAACGAGAAGGACGCGAGCCACGCTATTCAGGAGCACAAACGCGACCAAGGCCAGTTGTGGGAAGATGAAATCGACGACGCACGACGGGCCGAAGTCATAGCCCGGGTATGGAACCGTGAGGCGAAATCTGTGCTCGAATATCTATGGCCGCTTCTCGTTTACTCGGCACAAAACGGGTTCTGCGCGATCAACCTTGACGTGGCAATTCGCGAGGACTCGGATGCATAGCCAACAGCGCATCAAGCCATACAGCACAAAGAAATGGGCAGCGATGATGCCATGCCCAACTGTCGCCAAAGAGTTCGAGCAATTTTTTATCAAAGAAGGATGGTCGAAAGTGAATAACGTCTACGGCAAGCGATGCGCGAACCGCTGGTATATCATGCTCGGGGCTGAGCGGCTCAAGGCGGCGCGGGCTCGGTATTTGGGGAGGGTGGAAGCGTGACACCGAAGCAGGAGGCGTTCGTCCGCGAATATCTGATCGACCTGAACGCGACGCAGGCAGCTATTCGGGCTGGGTATAGCGAGGCGACAGCGCGTCAGATCGGAGATGAAAACTTGTCAAAACCTGACATAGCCACCGCCATCAAAGAAGCGCTCGACGCAAGGGCCGCTCGCGCGCAGATCAACGCGGATTATGTCCTCAACCGCCTCGTCGAGATCGACAACATGGACGTTTTCGACATCGTGGACGAAAAGCTGAATCTGCGCCCGGTTTCGGAGTGGCCAAAGGTCTGGCGCCAGTATCTTTCGGGGTTCGATGTCGCCGAGATGTTCGAGGGCCGCGGCGAAGACCGCGAGATGACGGGCATCCTGAAAAAGATCAAATGGCCCGACAAGGTGAAGAACCTCGAACTGCTCGGCAAGCATGTCGGCGTGCAGGCGTTCAAGGATCGCGTCGAGCATTCTGGCGAGATGAGCCTGACCGTGACGCAGGAGGATGCGGGGCTGTGAGCCTGACGGAGCTGACCGATCGTGAGCGACGCACGTTAAGCGATCCCCAGCGACTGCTGTGGCGAGATGACGTCGAGGGCATATGCCCTACGCCCGGAGTGTGCTGGGAATACGGTGACACGGCCCGCTGTGGGCCTTGCGCTATCAAACAGGCTGCTCACCTTGGCGTCGAGAGCGATATGGCAATTCCCAACCTGCCCGAGGTATATCGTTTGCGCCGGAAATTGAAGGCGCTCGGTCACGCCGAATGACCCCCGCCACCCTCACCCCCAAACAGCGCGAGGCCAACCGCTTGCTCGCCGGCCCCGCGCGCAACATCATGCTCCGCGGCGGCTCGCGATCGGGCAAGACCTTCCTGCTTTGCCGCGCGATCATCCAGCGCGCCATCAACGCGCCGAACAGCCGCCACGCGATATTCCGCTTCCGGTTCAACCACGCCAAGACCAGCGTCTGGGCCGACACGCTGCCCAAGGTGCTGAAACTGTGCTTTCCGACCCTGCGCGCGCGGTTCGACAAGACCGACTTCTATCTCGAACTGCCGAACGGCTCGCAAATATGGATCGGTGGGCTAGACGACAAGGAGCGGGTCGAGAAGATCCTCGGCGCCGAATATGTGACCCTCTACTTCAACGAATCGTCGCAGATACCGTGGGGTTCGATCGAGACGGCCATGTCGCGCTTGGCGCAAAAGTGCGAGCTGGCGCCTGAGATCGCAAAGGCAACGGGACGCACGCACCTCGCGCTCAAAGCCTATTTCGACTGCAACCCGCCGTCGAAGCTGCACTGGTCCTATTCGCTGTTCCGCGCCAAGCTGAAACCCGGCACGAAAGAGGCGCTGCCGAACCCTGACGATTACGCCGAAATGAAGGTGAACCCGTCGGACAATGCCGATAATCTGCCCGCCGAATATTTCGACGTGCTGGCGTCGATGTCCGCGGCAAAGCGGCTGCGCTTCGAGGCGGGGGAGTGGGCAAGCGAGGTCAATGGCGCGCTGTGGTCGCTGGAAACGCGCACGGCAGCCGATGGTCGCGAGATGCCAGGCATCGACGCGCTCAGGGTTGCCACGCATCCCGACTTGCGCCGCGTCGTGGTCGCGGTCGACCCGTCCGGAACGAAAGGCGATGGCGGGGGCGATGACATCGGGATCGTCGCTGTCGGCATCGGTGTCGACGGCCATGCCTATGTGCTCGAAGATGCGACGTGCCAGATGTCGCCGGAAGGGTGGGGGCGGCGCACGGTCGATGTCTATCACCGCCACGAGGCCGATCGCGTCGTCGGGGAAGCGAACTTCGGCGGGGACATGGTGCGCTTCACTGTGCAGACGGCCGACAAGAAAATACCCTACAGCGCGGTCAAGGCATCGCGGGGCAAGGTCGTGCGCGCCGAGCCTGTTTCTGCCCTCTACGAGCAGGGCAAGGTCCATCACGTCGGAGATTTTCCCGACCTTGAGGACCAGATGTGCAACTTCACCGCGAATGGCTACGTCGGCGACGGCTCACCCGACCGGGCCGATGCGCTGGTATGGGCTTTGACCGAATTGATGCTCGGCAACGATTACAACTACGCCTCAGCCCTCGCCAACGCCCTCTAACGGCGGTAAGCGCAACCCCGCACCACCCCCATAACCGCGCCCATGTCTGGCCGCCTCGTGAACGTCCGCCCGAAGCAGGGTTTTGTCCTGGATGCCCGCGGCGATGTCGTGCCGATGCGCTTCCGCGACGGCCTCTCGAACCTCGTCACCGGCCTTGGCACTCGCGCCGACGCCCGCACGTCCCGCGCCTATTTCGCCAACATCATGACGCCGCAGCAGATCGAGGAGGCTTTCGAGGGATCGGCAATGCTGCGCAAGGCCGTCACCATTCCCGCGACCGATCGCATACGGGCATGGCGCGACTGGCAGGCCGACAAGGATCAGATTGAGGCGCTGGAAGCCGAGGAACACAAGCACCAACTGCAGGCCAAGGTGCGACAGGCCGAAATCCTGCGCGGGCTCGGCGGCGGTGCGATCATCCTCGTCGGTCCCGGCGATACGGCCATGCCGCTCAACGTCACGAGCAAGGGCGGGCTGGTCGCGGTCAACGTCGTCTCGCGCTGGCATATCCAGGGGCATGATTGGGTCGAGGACTTGTCGAGCGCCGACTATGGCAAGCCAGCCTATTGGACCATGAGCGGGTCGCAGGGACAGACACGGCTTCACCCGTCGCGCGTCGTGTGCTTCCGAGCCGAGCCTCTGCCGTCGGTCTTTCGTGGCAGCTACGAGGAGCGCTTCTGGGGGCGGGGGCGCGTTCCGTCTCTGCTTGAGCCGGCGCAGAACCTCGACGAAGCCCTCGCGACCTTCTCGGCCATCATCAAGGATGCGCTGACGATCGACGTGGGCATTTCCAAGCTGCTCGACATCGTGGCGACGACGGAAGGCGAGGCGCAGCTCATGCGCCGCCTGTCACTCATGATCCAGGGCTCCTCGATCTTCAACGGCAAGCTCTACGACCTCGGCTCTGGCGACGGCAAGGACGCGGAGAAGATCGACCGGCATCAAGTCACATGGCAGGGCATCCCCGACATCATCCGCGTCTATGCCGAAGCCTTCTCGGCCGCATCCGACATTCCTGTCACGCGGCTGTGGGGAACGTCGGCGAAGGGGCTGAACGCGACGGGCGAGGGGGATGAGCGCGACTGGAACAAGATGGTCGAGACGGGGCAGGCGCTCGAAACCAAGCCTTGCCTCGACGAGATCGACGCCGCGCTGATCCCGTCGGCGCTCGGCTCGCGTCCAGCCTCGGTGTGGTGGCAATTTTCCCCCTTGTCGATCCCGACGGAGAAGGAAGAAACCGACCGCTTCAAGATTTGGGCCGACGCGATGGAAAAGGTCGGCATGTCGGGCGCGATTCCCGACGAGGCCTATAACGAGGCCTATCAGAATGGCATGATCGAAGGTGGGTGGGCGCCGGGGCTCGACAATGCGCTCGACAAGATCCCGGAGGCGCTGCGCTATGGTGGCACGCCGCAGCCCGATCCGAACATGCTCGATCCGTCGGCGCTAACGCAGAAAGGAGGCGATCCAAGTCTAGCCGGGAATGGCGGGGCTGGGAGTCCCGCCGCCCGTGCTCAGGATGCGTGGGCCATCGACGCCACGCCGCGTCCGCTCTATGTGCGCCGCGATCTTCTGCCAGCCTCGGCAAAAGCGCTGGCTGCATGGGCGAAGAAGAACGGCTTTGCATCGACGCTGGCAGAATCCGATATGCACGTCACGGTGCTATACTCGAAGCAGCCCGTCGACCCGATGAAGATGGGCGAGGCATGGGGCAGCGAACCCAATGGCGACCTGATCGTCAAGCGCGGCGGACCTCGTGCGCTCGAACGCTTCGGCGAGGGCGCTGTCGTCCTGCAATTTGCGTCGTGGTCACTCGTATCGCGGCATGAGGACATGGTGCGCGCCGGGGCCAGCCACGATTACGAGGAATATCTGCCGCACGTCACCATCACCTATTCGGCGCCGGACAATCTGGACCTGTCGAAGATCGTGCCGTTCGATGGCGAGCTTCATTTCGGGCCGGAGATTTTCCAGCCGCTCGACGAGGATTGGAAGTCGAAAATCGAGGAGGCGTGATGCGCTACAACCTCGCCCATGAAGCCCATCGCGCCCGCAATATCCGCCGCCGCTCGATCACCCTGCGCGAGATCACCGCGCCCACGACCGAGGCGACGAACCTCTACCTCGCCTGCTACAAGCCCGTCATCGACCTTTGGACCGCTGCGGCTGCGCAGATCGCCCAGGAATATGAGCGCACCCTTGCCGCGATGACGACCGACGCCCCCGCCGATGTGCAGGGCGAGATCGACCGGGCCGCATCGACGTTCGACCGGCTGGTGCTGACGTTGACGCCGAGCCTGCGGAATTGGGCGCTGCGTATCGAGGCTATTGTGCGCCGAAAATGGACGCGACAGGTTTTCTCGGCAACGAGTGTGGACCTGACGACGCGATTGGGGCCGGCTGACGTGGCCGAGCCACTGGAAGCGATCATCGCCCGCAACGTCGCGCTGGTGAAGGATGTGAGCGCTCAAATTCAGTCGCGCATCTCGGACAGCGTTTTTCGCGGCCTCACCAATCGGATGCCCGCGCGCGATGTCGCCAAGGAAATCAGCAACGCGATCGGCATGGGCCGGGACCGGGCAATCCGCGTGGCAAGCGATCAATTGAGCAAGGCGGCGGGAACGCTGGCCGAAGAACGTCAGCGTCAGGCTGGAATTGAAAAGGTGGTTTGGGTGCATAGTGCGAAGCTGCATCCACGCGCCGACCACCTTTCGTGGGATGGCAAGCTATTCTGGCTCGATACGAAAAAGTCGGTCGACGGCGAGATAACTGTCGCGCCCGGCAATTGGGCAAGTCAGCCACCTTTTTGCGGCTGCAGGACACGCGCATATCTCGATTTCAGCGACGAATAACGCTAGGATTTTCGCGCGATTCTGCTATCGTTGCGGGCCGACGGTGAGCCAACACCGCCGACCCTGACCGAGACGATCAATGGAGGATCGAATGGCTGAAAATTCCGATACCGAACTTGCGCGCAAAGATGAAGCCTTTGCCGCGCGTATCACCAATACTGGCGATCAGGAAGCGGACCACGACAGAGCCGACAGGGTTCTGATCGAGGCGCTACGGTCGGCTGGCTTCAACAAGACGGCCGATGCATGGGAGCATCACTCGGAAAATTGGTGGTGGGCATGACCGCCCTCGAACGCGCGGCGCGGGCGCTGTGGATTGCCAGTGGCAAACGCGCCGAGCTTTGGGATGCTCAACCAACCGCACTATGGCGGATCGAGATGGAAAAGGAGCGGCCTATCTATTTAGATCAGGCCCGCGCTGTCCTGCTCGCGATCCGCGAGCCGAGCGAGGGGATGGTGAGTGATCGCGTGATCCGCGCGCATGGATATGCCGGTGACATCGATATGGTTTGGCAAGCCATGATCGACGCAGCCCTATCGGAGAAGCCGGAATGAGCGAGAAAAAGTCATGTGAGCGCGTAAAGGCGCCGCCCCATTTTTACGAACATCTAGGCCGTATTCGCCAGTGGATTTGCGGGTTTCAAGCTGCCGGGAAGGAGGGGCCGGTCAATGCGGACACTCTGCGCCAAATTCAATTGTGGCTCAAGGAACATGCATCGTGACCAACCCCACCATCATAGAAACCATAGCGCGGGCGATTGAGCTTCGCATCGATGACATCCCTATGGTTGATGCGTCACAAGGCTACATTCGGGAGGTGCGTAGCAGGTGGCTTGCCGAAGAGGTCATGACTAGCCTCGATATTCGGGGCTTTGCCATCGTCCCAGTTGAGCCGACAGATGCAATGATCGATGCTGGCTACAACAGCGAGGATTGCGACGGCTGGTCAGGCCCCACTTCATGCTGGGAGCGCATGATCCAAGCAGGAAAGGTTAAGCCATGAGCGAGCAACAACGCCGCGAAGCCGCCTTGCTCAGCATGAGCCGCTTTGCCGATCAGCACAACGTCAGCGACCGCAATTGGGAAGAGATTCGCCATCCTGATCGCATCGACTTCATCGGCACGACCGATGATGGCCGAAAGTTCGGGGTTGGGTATCTGATCGATGCCGCGCTGGGGGAGGGGTGATGAAAATTCAAATCCCAGCCATCGCTATGGGAGCAGTCTGTGGCGTGACGGCACTCTATTTCGACGACAAGAAGGTCGATCACCACCCGCGACATGAGCCGCAGCCGATCGCCGACCAAATCATGGCCGGATGTATTTGCGGATGGAGAAAGCCCGTTTCATTGCACGATCATCAAAGCCGAGATGATCTTTGGGGCGCCGTCGGCCGCGAGTATGATAACCACCTAACCTGACGGCGGTAACGCCTAAACCCGGCCCGCAATACCCAAGCGGGCATGGTGCAACTTACCGACACCCTCGACGCGACCACGACCGCCCGCATTTGCGCTGACGGTTGCCTCGTGGCGGACGTGAAAGCCGCCCGCGTCGGTATCCAGACCTATCTCCGCAGCGAAACCGATGCGCCGGCCAATTTCACCGGCAACATGGTGCGCGTCTATCGCCCCGAAAGCGAAGTTTTCTCGCGCGACAGCATGGCTAGCTTTGCTGCGGCGCCCTTCACGATCGATCACCCCGCCCAGCCCGTCGATGCGCAGAACTGGCGCGACCTTGGCGTGGGCGAGGTCAACGGCGATGTCGTGCGCGACGGCGGTTTCGTCCGCGTCCCTGTCATCGTCCGCGATGCGTCGGCTGTCGAAAAGGTCCGCACGACCCACAAGCAGCTCAGCATGGGCTATTCCTGCTCGCTCGACTGGACGCCCGGCACCACGCCTGATGGGCAGGCCTACGACGCCGTGCAGCGCGAAATCCGCATCAACCATATCGCCGCAGTTCGGGCCGCTCGGGGCGGGCCGGAGCTCAAGATCAGCGATGAACGTCCGCCCCAGGAGAAACCGACCATGAAGATCAAGATCGGCGATGCCGAAGTCGATGCGACGAACGGTGAGGCCGTTCGGATCGCAGTCGATGCTCTCAACAAGAAGCTGACGGACGCGCAGACGGCCCTCAGCGACGCCACCACCGCCCATGACAAGGCGCTGGCCGCGAAGGATTCCGAAATCGACGAACTCAAGACGAAGGTGGTCGATCAGGCCGCCATCGACAAGCTCGCCGATGCCAAGGCGCAGGTCGTCACCCGCGCGAAGGAACTGCTCGGCGACAAGGCGCCCGACTTCGCAGGCAAGACCGTTGCTGACGTTCGCCGCGAGACGGTGCGCATCATCAAGGGCGACGAGGCGGTTGCCGACAAGTCCGATGATTATGTCGAGGCCCGCTTCGATGGCCTGACCGACGGCAAACCGACGACGGTCCAGTCGATCACGGCGCCGCGCACGACCACCAACGACAACGCCAGCGTTCGCGACTTCGTTCGCAGCGCGCAGTTCGCCTGAGGAGACGATAAATGGCTGAACTTCAGACCACCTATACCGATACCGTCGCCAAGGGCTATGCGGGCATGGTTGCGAACGGCGAAACGTCGAACCGCATCACCCGCACCTGCGAGGATTCGGGCGGCATCGCTTTCGGCGCACCTGTCTATCGCGGCAGCGGCGATCATGGCTGCACCGGCACTGTCGGCACGCTTGCAACCTTCCTCGGCTTCGCAATCGCGAACTCGGGTCAGGCACTGATCGCCGGCCAGGATGCCGACGAATATCAGCAGTATGACAACGTGGCGATCATGACCTCGGGCGCGATCTTCGTGAACGTCAAGGGCGCAGTCACCGATGGCGCGGCCCTGACTGTCGGCACTGGCGGCGGCGCGGCTGACCTGATCGGCGCCACGGCGGCCGACGCAACTCACATCGCGACCGGTTGGATCGCGGACGAAACTGTCACCGACGGCCTGTGCCGCATCGTGAAGCGCTAAGGGGGCGACTGACATGAATGCAATCACCAATTTCTTCGACAGCGCTTCGGGTCACATCACCGATCCTGTCGCCTTCATGGCCGCAGACGCGGGCCTCAAGAAGCATGTCATCGCGCTGTGGGCTGCTGACAATGCCCGCCTCGCCAAGACGTTCGAGGACAAGGCAGACGCCTTTTTCAGCGACGCGCAGGTCGGCTATGCCTTCCTGACGCCGCAGCTCTATCGCATCGAAACCGAAGTCTACATGACGAAGTATCCCAGCTTCGACATTTCGCGCTTCATGACGGTCGATATGTCGGGCGATATGTGGGACGTCGGCACGCTGGTCTATTCGATGGATCAGGTCGGCGAAGCGCAGTTCATGGCCGGCGGGGCGTTCGACATGCCCTATGCCAGCGCGAAGATGGCGCAGGCGACCAAGCCCTACCACATGGCCGCGATCGGCTATGAATGGAACACCCAGGAACTGCAGCGCGCCGCCAAGCTCGGCCGCTCGCTGTCGAGCGACAAGGCCATGGCCGCAAAGCTCGCCGCGGACCGTTTCATCTACGGCATCGCCATGACCGGCAAGACGCCGGGCGGGGTCGCGGAAAAGGGATGGACGGGTTTCACCAACAACGGCTCGGCGCCGTCGGCTCAGGTGGCGAACGATGGCACCGGCCCGTCGCGTCTGTGGGCGAACAAGACGCCGGACCTGATCCTGCGCGACATCAACGCCGCCCTGACCGCTGTCGAAACCGGCACGGGCGAGACGATGGTAGCCGATACGCTGGTCCTGCCGACGTCGGCCTACAACTATATCGCGACGAAGCAGCTCAGCAGCGGCAGCGACGCGACGATCCTCTCGTTCCTGCTCGCGAACAACGTGGCTGGCGAGGGTCTGACCATCCTCAAGAGCCGTGCGCTCGAAACGGCTGGCACGGGCGGCACGACCCGCATGATCGCTTATGCGAACAGCCCGCAGGTCATCAAGTTCCACCTGCCCGGCGCGCACCAGTTCCTGCCCGCGTTCCAGAAGTCGAGCCTCGTCTACGAGGTCGGCGGGATCATGAACGTCGGCGGCGTCGAGGTGCGTCTGCCCAAGGCGCTCGTCTATCGCGACAGCTTCTAAGGAGCGACGACATGAAACTGGTCAACATCTCGAACGGCCCGCGCGGCGCCTACCTCAAGGGCGGCACGCTGGTCATGGCCGAAGCCGGCGAAACGATCGAAGGCGACTTCGACGACGTGAACGACGAGTGGTTCGCCAAGGACGGCACGAAAGCCGCCAAGGCCGCTGACCCGCTCGACCATGACGGCGATGGCAAAAAGGGCGGGGTCGCTCCCGCCAAGGATTAACTTTTCGTCGACGGGGGTCGCACGGGGGCGGGCCGGTGACATGCCGCCCGCCCTCACTTTTTAAGGACTGAACATGGCTGACAACATCACCGCTCCTGCCGCGGGCGCCGTCCTTGCTACCGACGAGATTGGCGGGGTCCATTTTCCCAAGACGAAGATCGTCTTTGGCGCTGACGGTTCGACGACCAATGTCAGCACGACCGACCGCCTTCCGGTCCAGACCCAAACGGGCCTCGCCACCGAAGCCAAGCAAGACGACATGATCGCGGCGATCGAGAACATCTCGCCCGGTGGCGGCGCGGGCGGCGATGCGAGCGCGGCGAATCAGGACGAGCAGACGGCGATTCTGACGACGATCGACGCGAAGCTCGGCAGCCCTCTGGCGGTAACCGGGTCGTTCTACCCCGCAACGCAGCCGGTTTCAGGCACTGTCGGCGTTTCCGGCAGCGTCGCCGTGACCGGGACTTTCTGGCAGGCTACGCAACCTGTCAGCATCGCGGGGACTGTCGGCGTCTCTGGACCGCTCACCGATACCCAGCTGCGCGCGGCGGCCGTTCCTGTTTCAGGCCCTCTAACCGACACGCAGCTTCGTGCGACCGCATTGCCCGTCAGCGCCGCATCTCTCCCGCTTCCAAGCGGGGCTGGAACATCCGCCAAGCAGGACACGATTATTACCGCGCTCGGCACGCTGGCGACCCAGGCGACGCTATCCGCCGTCCTTGCTAAGATCATAGCCGCCCCCGCGACCGAGGCAAAGCAGGACACAATCATCGGGCATGTCGACGGCATTGAAGGAAGCCTCACATCGATACTTGCCAAGATCATTGCTGCGCCCGCCACTGAGGCGAAACAGGACAGCGCTATCGCTGCCATCGCCACCATCGGGACACGCGCATACGGCGCCGCGGCCACGCGCCTCGCTTATGCCGGAACGAGCGCCCAGACCGCGGCGATCACGGCCACCGAAGTCTTGCTCCACAACTGCGGCACGGCTCGCTGCTATGTAAAGGCGGCTTCAAGCCCAACGGCGACGACGGACGATATTCCGATCGAGGCGGGCGAGAAGTTCCATCTTCGCATCACCTCGGGCCACAAGATCGCTGCCATTCAGGATAGCGCGGGCGGCAATCTCAACATCATCCCGGTGGCGTAAGATGCTGGTCCGTCCTGGGGCGATAGGCCAGATCGGGCGCACGCGACGCAGCGCAGCTGCCCCGGCGTCGGGTTACGACGTCTTTGTGCTCGCCGGTCAGTCGAACATGATCGGCCGCTATGGCCCTATCGACGGCGTTTTGGACGCCACCGACGCCGACATCATGCAGTGGGGCTACAACGCGCAAGTCGCTGCCCTGGCTTCCGACCCTCTCGACCATGATGGCGAGACGGCGAATACGATCGGCATGGGCCTCAGTTTCGCCAAGGCTTACAAGGCGGCGGGCCTTCTCGGCGCTGGACGGAAGATATTGCTCGTTCCCGTGGCGAAGGGCGGGACGGCGATAGCCTATTGGGGATCGGGGCAGGCTGGAAACACGGCGGTCATTTCCTCGGTCAACGCAGCGATGGCCGCTGGATCCGGCACGAACTACCTCAAGGGCATACTCTGGCATCAAGGCGAGAGCGATGGCGGACGGTCGGCCGCCTCCTACTCTGCCGACCTCGATAGCCTCATCTCTCGCTGGCGTTCGAGCTTCACGGGCGGCTCGGCTTCCACGCCGTTCATCGCGGGCGAGCTTCTGCAGGGCGGCAGCCAGACGGATGCGAACATCGTCACGGCACTGACCCAGACGCCTGACCGAAACGCCTATGCCGCGTTTGCAAGCGCAACCGGCCTGTCGTCAGGTGGGGATAATCTGCACTTTAGCGCATCTTCCCAGCGGACGTTTGGCGCTCGCTATTTCACTGGGTATCAAGCGGCGCTGACGAACGCGGCAACCGTTCCTGATGCCGTCTCCACGCTTTCGGGGGCGGTCGGGAACAATCAGATCACGCTTTCATGGATTGCTCCAGCCACCGGACACTCTGCGATCACCGATTATATCGTCGAGTACAAGTTGTCCGCGAGCGGGACATGGCTGACCTTCGCAGACGGAACAAGCGCCGCCACGGGGGCGGTGGTCACCGGCCTGACAAACGGCAGCTCGTATGATTTCCGCGTGGCGCCGGTCAACGCGATCGGCCAAGGGGCATATTCGAACGTCGAGACAAAAACGCCGTTGAGCAGCGGAGTTGAAGCGGGGGCCGCGCGCCACTGGCTACTCGGCAGCGACAACCCGACGAACGGTGATCTCGTGGTCGGGGACGTTCTGACTCCCGTTTCCACGCCCCTTTCCCAATCGACGGGCTTTGTCACGACCCAAGGCCAGAACGGCGGCGCTCGATCCACCAAGACGTCTGCCGGACCGAAAACGATTATTGTCGTTGCGAGAGGAAAGGGGACCGCAAACGGGTTCGTATGCGGGAGCCTGGGCCCGTCCGCTGGTGCCAGCATCTACACACAATCGGGCGTATTTCAGATTAGGGCGCGCCCGACGAACGATGTCACGGGTCGATCAGTGGATGCCTCGACGTGGTTCTTTCTCGCCATTTCGTACTCAAATGGCTCGTCCCGGCTCGACTATATTGCGCACCCAACAACCCCTTTTGTCGGTGCACCTGGAACGGACTCGTCTGCCGTCGGCACCAGCCTCTTGGGAATCGGCGACACATATTACAACGACGCCGGGTTCGCAGCGCAGTTCGATATTGCCGAGTTCATCATCTTCGACGCTGTGAAAACGCAGGCCGAAATCGAAGCCATTTACGCGAGGACGAAGACCCGCCTCGAAGCACGGGGGATCACGGTTTATGGACCATAGCGTGATACGAGATCGGATCATTCTTGTGACTCGATCCCCGCAAGATCGCTGGGGCGTCGAACATCTGTTCATCGGGATGATGATGCTGATCGCCCTTAGAGAATTGGTGATGGCGGTAACGGGGTAGGCGCGGGGACGCGACAAAAGCACATGCTCGCCCTCTATCTTTCCACCGTACTTGTCGAGGGAGGCGAGCCCGTGCCGAATCCGCTGCTGGCTGAATTCCGTATCCGATACCCAGCCTTCGCTGCGGTGGCAGACGAGACGGTGCAATATTGGCTGACCGACGCCGCGACCATCGTCACGAGCGATTGGTTCGAGGCCGATCAGGCCCCTGCTACGTGCGCCCTTGCCGCCCACAATCTCGCCATGTCCGGCTACGGCACGACGGGCGGCGCTGTCGGCAATCTCGCGGCGATGGGCGTGAACTCGTTCAAGTCGGCGTCGATGTCGGTCAACTTCTCCGATGGCGTCATCGCGGCTTCGGCTGGCGGGGGCTATGCGTCGACGAAATACGGCACCGAGTTCATGACATATCTGCGCCGCAATCGTGGCGGGGCGCGGCTGGTGACTTGTGCTTGACGATGCCTTCGCCGAGATCGCCGGCCTTGTGTCCGAAGCGGTGGGCGGCCCCTATCACGCTGCGACGCTGACCTATCCCGGCACGCCGGTGAAAGACGATGGCGGCTCGATCGTCACGCCGGGAACGCCCGTTGTTGTCGCGTGCAAGGCGCAAGTCGATGTCGCGACCGAGGCCATGCGGCAGGCGGAGGGGTTTCTGTCCGAGGACGTGCGCTTGCTCATTATCGGCGTGGCCGCGCTCAATACGAAGCCGCGGCTTGCGCTCTCCGCGGGGCCGTTCGCGGGCAAGGTCTATGCCCGATACGGGGGTCTAGACCCGCACCGGCCCTGACCAATAATCGCAATGGAGATGCGACCATGGCTACAGCCAAAATATGCTCGATTGATGGATGCGGCAAGCCTGTTCGGGCTCGCGGCTGGTGTGCGAACCATTATGCGCTTTGGCAGCGCAACGGCTCTCCCGCCAAACGCGCGAAATCTGATAGACCGACCGAATGTGCAATTGATGGCTGCTCAAAACCTATGAAGGGGCGGGGATATTGCTCCGCTCACTACTGGCGTTTGCTCAACCACGGCGATCCGCTGGCGCTCAAGCCGAAGCCACAGAAGCCAATCTATTGCGCCGTCGCTGGATGCGACAATCCGCCCAATGGCAAGCGAGGAATGTGCAATGCGCACTATTTGCGTTGGTATAGGTTTGGAGATCCAAACACCCCGAAGGTTCGGGCTGATAACGGCGCTCCTTCCAAATGGCTGCGCGATCACATTGAGCACGCTGGCGATGAATGCCTAACGTGGCCGTTCGCCAAAGGCGGCGATGGCCGAGGGCGTATCCAAAATGATGTCTCGCCGCAGGCGCATCGCGCGATGTGTATACTCGCGCATGGCGGGCCTCCCTCGGATATTCACGAGGCGGCACATAGATGTGGGAAGGGCCACGAAGCCTGCGTTAACCCACGTCACCTATATTGGGCAACGCCCGTCGAAAATGCTGCTGACCGTTGGGAACATGGAACCCAGACACACGGCGAGGGTCATGCTTTCGCCAAGCTGACTGTTGCTCAGGTCATGAAAATTCGACGCATGGAGGGCGCAGCGTCTCAGGCGGAAATCGGCGCCATGTTCGGGGTTGATGGGGAAACCATTGGCAATATCCATCGTCGGGAGACGTGGGCATGGCTATGAAGGGTGCCCGCGCTCACATTCGTAGGTTGGAAGCCTTGGCCGGGGCGACAACCCGAAAGGAAATCGGGGCGGCGTTGTTTGCTGCGGGCGAATTGATCCAAGTCGAAGCGCAAACATCTATCAGCCGGGGGAGCGTCTCAGGCCGCGGGCACGTCCCCGCGCCCGTAGGACAACCTCCAAACTATAACACCGGTGTGCTCAGCGACGGGATTGTTACGACCCAGCCCGGCGAGCTACGTGTCCGCGTTTCGAGTGAAGCCCCCTATGCCGCCTATCAAGAATTCGGCACAAGCAAAATGGGGGCAAGGCCCTACCTTCGCCCCGCTCGCGACAAAAAGAAGAAGGACGCGCAAGCCCTCGTCCAACAGGCCCTCAACCGCGCCAACAAGCGCAGCAGGAGTTCCGACCAATGACCCGCGAAGATGAATTTGCGCAGGATTGGACCTATCGCACGCCGCTGAAAACGATCAGCTTCCCCAAAGGCCATAAGGCCGTGCTGGATCCCGACGTGCAGCTCGCAGCGCGCAAGGCCAAGGTGCTGGTCGTGCCGGTGCGGCGCAAGAAGGCAGCCGAATGATTACGCCCACCGCCCTTCAACGCCAGGCGCGGCGAACCCTGCTCATTCGCGCGAAGAATCATGCTGGGTTGCTCGCGCTGGTGCCGAAAGACAACATCGCACCCGATGGGCGCCCCGAATGGCCGATCGTGCTCATCGAGGCCCCGCGCGCCTTGCCGCGGCGTATGTCGTGCGCGAAGGGCGCCGATGTCAGCTTCGATGTCCATGCCTTCGCGCGGCTAACGGACGCGATGACGGGCTACGACCATATCAGCGCGATCGGCGAACAGGTCGAGACGGCGTTCGCGCCCAATGTCCTGACGCTCGAAGATGGCTCGCAATGCCGCCTGTCCTTTTCCGACGTGCGCATCCTGAAAGATCAGGATCCCGACGACTGGCACTGGTTCGGCCAATTGAATTGCCGGGTTCTCAAAGCCGTGGCATAAGCGGGGGCGATGGACCCCACCGCCTTTCATACGATCGTCCAGCTTGTCCGCAACGGAACCTTCGACATCACCGATGCCGAGGAAATAGCTCGGCGTCTCGATGACGAGGGGGAGGGCGATGCAGCCCATGCCGTGCGCGCGGCTGTCGTCGAGGCCGTGGGAGAACAGCCGGCAGAGGAGCGGCGGCGGGCAATGGTGCTGGTGCCGCGTGTCCATCTAGGCCCTGACGGCGGTAACAGCGCCTAGGCCGTAGCCATAGCGTCTGCGCAGGATTTTTCTGCGGAGACGACCATGAGCGAACCCACCCTGTATGACTTTGCGCTGATCAAGTTCAGCGATATGGCGACCCCGACGCCCGCCTTCACGACCCTTTGCGGCATCGTCGGCGTTCAGGTCAACGAAACAGTCGAATCGCAGGACCGCCGCGTTCGCGATTGCGCCAAGCCCAACAAGCCGGGCGTGCGCCGCATCACCGTTGTGGGCATCAACTGGACCATCTCCGGCACGGGCCGCACAAACGCCGACCAGCGCGCGACGATCAAGGACGATCTGCTCGGCAAGAAGGTCGATTACAAGATCGAATATTACAAGAACGACGGCACCGACGGCGGCCTCCTGCTCGGCACCGACGCCGGTCTGGCCGTGATGACCGCCAACAACATGAGCATGGACCCGGACGCTGGCAACACCGACCTCGAAATCACGCTCGAAGGTGAGGGCGAACTGACCTACACCGCCGCGCCGTAAGGCACCAACCGATGCCGGACACCGCGACTGACATCACTTTCGGCGATGGCGTATATCGCGCCTGGCTCCCGCTTCCGCAGGCGGTCGAGCTTGAGCGCAAATGCGGCATCGCCGATCGTGACGGTCGCGTGCAGCCCAAATCCCTGTTCACCATCTACGAACAGATTGGCGATGGCTTCGGCGCCGACGTCGAGGGCAATATCGTCTTTCTCGGCGGTGCGTCGGTCCCGGCGCGCGATTGCAACGAGGTTATTCGCCTTGCGCTGATCGGCGGCAATTCTGGGCCGGAAGAAAATGGTAGCGAGGAAGTCGGCCCGCAGCGCGCGCTTCGCCTTGTCGAACTCTATGGCTACCCCGCGCGCCCGCTGTCGGAAGTCGCGGCAACGGCGTGGAAGATCCTGCACGCGGCGATTGTGGGCATTTCGCTCAAAAAAAAAGCCGAACCGACCGAGGACAAGCCAAGTCGCCGCACCTCGAAAAAGGTCAGCTCATAGCGAATTGCGGGGCGATGCACCTCGATTGGGAGCGCCTGTCACTGTCGAGCTATTTCGAGGCGCTTGAGGCCCACAACACGGCCCACGATCCCGACAAGAGCAAGCAACTGGATACCGCGGCCGCTGACCGTCTCGACCGCTTCAACCGCGCGCATGGGGTTCACTGATGGCCGAAATTGATCCCGTCGTCCTGGAACTGCGCGCCGAAGTCGGAAAATATCGCGCGGAACTCAAATCCACGACCTCGCTCGTCAGCCAGTCGCTCGGCCAGCAGGAAAAGTCGGTGCAGCGGCTGGAAGCGCAGATGAAACGCTCGTCCGGCGCGATCGGTGGGCAGATCAAGGGCCTCGCCGCGGCCTTCGCTGGCGCCTTCACCGGGCGCGAGCTTGTCGGGCTGATCGACGGCTTCACGCGCTTGCAGAACAGCCTGCGCGTGGCTGGGCTCGAAGGCCAGAACCTTGAGCGCGTGCAGTCGCAGCTTCTCGAACTGTCGTCGAAATATGGCGTGGGCATCGAGGGTCTGGCGGATTTGTTTGGGAAAACCTCGCAAACCGCCAACGAACTCGGCGCTTCGCAGCAGCAGCTTATCCAACTGACCGAGGCAAGCTCGCAGGCGCTCAAGATCACCGGCACGTCGGCGCAGCAGGCCCAAGGCGCTTTGCTCGGTCTGACGCAGGCGCTCGCTTCGGGCAAGGTTCGCGCCGAGGAATTCAATCAGATCAACGAAGGCGGGCTTCGTCCGCTGCTACAGGTCATTGCCAACACCGATCGTTTCGGCGGATCGGTCGCGAAATTGCGGCAGGCTGTGAATGACGGCAAAGTCTCGTCGCAGGAATTCTTCCAAGCGATCCTTGGCGGGGCGCAGGAGCTTGATGCGAAGGCATCGAAGGCGACGTTGACGCTTGCGGGGGCTGTCGAGGCGCTGACATCGCGAATGACGGTCTATGTGGGCTCGGCATCGTCGGCGAAGGGCGTGACGGGGGCTTTGGCCGGCGCAATCTCGGCGCTGGCGGACAATCTCGATGTGGTGATTCCGGCGCTGGCGGCCATTGCGACGGCACTCAGTGTCGGCTTCGTCACCAATGCCATCGCCGCGCGCGTTGCGGCATTGTCTGCGGCCACGGCGATGGGAACGCTGTCGGCTTCCGCTGCCTTCGCTGGACGCGCCATGCTCGCTGCGTTCGGCGGGCCTGTCGGCATCGCGATCACCGCGCTTATCGCGACACTCGGCATCGCTTCGACCCGCACGACGGCCCTTGCCCGGGCGTCGGACAATCTCAAGCGCAGCCATGAGGCTGTCGCCAGCGCCGCATCGCAAACGGCTTCGCTGATTGATCGGCTTGCCACATCCTAAGGCGATGCGCGGGTGAAGGCCTTGGCGCTTGCCGACGCGCAAAAGAAAATCCTGATCGGGAAAACCATTCTCGCGCTCAGCGATTTGGACAAGGCCGAGAAGAACGCGGCGGCCGCACGCCGCAACACCGGACGCTATTCCGGCGCCATCGACCAGCAGACGCAAGACGACCTCAAGGTTGCGCGCGACAATCTGACCACCGCCGCAGGGGCATTGCGTGATCTTGAGCGAGCCATTGCTGCGCCACCGCCAAAGCCGCCCGCTGTCGGCACATCTGGCGACGGGAAGAAGCCGAAGAATGGCGGCGGCTCGTCCGGCAATGCCGCGGCAGATCGTGCCGCCCAAGCCGAAGCGCGCGCCGCGCAGGAATTGTTCAACCTCGAAATCGAGGAACTGCGCGCCCGTGCGCAACTCGTAACCAATGCCGAGGACCGAGCCGACTTTGAACGCCAGATTCTCGGCAAGGAGCGCGATGCCCGCGAGGCCGATATTGCCGCCGCGGTCAAATCCGGCGACCTGACGGCGAAGCAGGCCGAGGAACAGCGGCAAATCCTCGATCTTCTCTATGGCAAGCGCAATTCTGAGGCGAAGGACGGCGAGATCCTCGTCGAGTCCACCAAGTCGCTCTATGGCATCGCGATCGAGCGCGAACGCCAGCGGCAGGCCGAACAGGACGCGGCAGACCTTGCCGACGCGGCTTTCCGCGCGCAGTCCGACGCTTTGCGCGATCAATATGACCTTGCGCGTTCGCAGGCCGAGCGCCGCGACCTCGCGCTCAAGATCGTGGCCGCCGAATATGACCACCTCGAAGCCGTGCAGGAAGCCATCATCGCGTCGAAAACGGCGACCGATGCCGAGAAGGAACGCGGGCGCATCATCCTGGCAAGCCTTCCGTCCAGCCGCGCCGCTGCGACAGAGCGCGCACAGAAGGACACGCAAGGCCCGCTTGAGCAATATTTCGATCGCGCGCGCCTCGATGCCCAGCAACTCAATGAAGCCTATCAGCAAATCGCAGTAGATGGCCTGCAATCCTTCACCGATGGCATAGCCGACGCGATCGTGAACGCGAAGAATCTCGGCGACGTTTTCAAGAATGTCGCGAAGCAAATCATCGCGGACCTCATTCGCATCGCTATCCAGCAGCAGATTGTGAACGCGCTCCAAAGCTCGCTATTCAGCTTCGGCGGCCTCTTTTCCAGTGCTTCCGCAGGAGTTGGCAGCGCTGGCTCTGCTCTTGGTTCGGCGATTGGCAAGATACCGGGCCGCGCGTCCGGCGGCCCCGTCGAGGCCGGGCGCCTCTATCGCATCAACGAATCCGGCATGGAGGGTTTCGTTCCAGCCACGTCCGGCACGATCATTCCCGCCGGGCAGATGAACGCCATCGCGTCGCGCGGGGGTGGCTCGCAACAGCCGATCGAATTGCGCATCTATGCCGACGAGGGCGGGACGTTCGTGCCTCGTGTGGAAGCAATCAGCGCGGGCGTATCGGTTCGGGTGCAGCAACAGGCTGCTCCGGTCCTGATCGACGCCGCAGCCAACGAAACCCTACGCCGCGCGAACCGCCCCAAGGTTTAACGGCGGTAAGGAATGGAGCGCCCACGCCATAGCTTTCGCGGGCCATGGCGCTGCTCTCAATCCCCGATCCCGACGCACTGATCCTGCTGTCGCTCGAACCGCGTGTGCCGGATCAGGCGAACCGTTCGATCTGGACCAGCCGCACGCAAATCGTCGGCATTCCCGGCGCCGAGACATGGGGCATCAAGGCGGCGATCGAGCCTATCGCGACCGAGGATGACGAGGCCCCGTGGCGCGCATTCCTGTTCGGGCTGAACGGGCGGCAAAACACGTTCAACTTCCCGCTGCCGTGCCAATATCATGTCGGGTCAAAGCCGCGCGTCAATGGCGCGACGGGCTCTGGCTATACGCTGCCCCTCGACGGGATGACGCCTTCGACGACCATCCTGCGCGCGGGCAAATATCTCTCGGTCCCGCTGCCGTCGGGCCACGTCCGAACCGTCATGCTCATGGCCGACCTCGTGACGAACGGGAGCGGGCAGGCGACGGCGCAATTGAACTTCGCGCTCGGCGAGGTGCCTGCAGACAATCAGGAGGTCGAATCCGGCGCGCCCTATATCCCGGTGCGCTCGGCCAATGGCGGTATCGCGCTGTCGTGGGATAATGCGGTGTCCGGCGCGTCCTTCGATCTGGATGAAGCGCTGTGAGCCTGCCCGATGCAACAGCCGGCGCCGCGCTCGGTGCGCAGGTCATCAAGCCGGTATGGTTCGCCTATCTCAACATCGACGGCGATCCGGTGCGCTGCAATACATCCGGTTCGGATATATTCGTCGACGGCACGGGCGATGCGGACCTCGATGGCTTCACCTTCACCGGCATCGGCGCGCAGTTCGTCGACATCTCGCCAGTCAAGGTCAGCCAGGGCGGTTCGGAAAGCGTCACGGCCAAACTGTCCGGCCTTCCAGAGATCGATTCCGATACGCTCAACCTGATCGGCGATCCGGCCAACTGGCAGGGCAATGAGGCCCGGCTGTGGCGCATTATCCGCGACGCCTCGAACACGCAGCAAGGCGGGTTCCAGCCCTATTACACCGGGCGCATGACAGCGCTTGACGTGGGCGGGGACGACACGCAGCAGGTCATTCAGGTCACGATCGAAACCTATCTTGCGGCCTTTGCGCAGGCATCGGGCAAGACCTATCTCTCGCAGTCGCTATACGACAGCGGCGACCAGTCGGCCAAGGCGGCAATCGCCATCGCCAACGGGGTGTCGGGCATCGTCGGCAATACGCCGACGGGGCGCAACTTCTACGGGCCGGGCGTTCGCATCGAGCCCCGCACGAATAACCCGCAGCTATGACCCGCCACTCGACATGGGAGGCGGACCTTAACGCCTATCTCGCTCAGCATCGGCGCTCAGAATTTCAATGGGGTTCGCTCGATTGCGGCCTCTTCTTCGCGGGCGCGTGTCTCGCCATGACCGGATTCGATCCCGGTGAACCGTTCCGCGGCAAATATTCGACCGAATTGGGCGCGGCAAAGGCGCTCAAGAAGCATGGCGCTGGCGATCTGGAATCGACGCTCGATGGCCTGTTCGATGTCGTCGAGCCGGGTTTCGTGCAGCGCGGCGACGGGGTGTGGGATGGCGAGCGCGTTGGCGTCTCGGTAGGGGCCTATGCCTTCATGATCGGCGAAGAACGGGACGAGGAGGGCAATGTCGTAAAGTCTGGTCTTATCCGCATTCCGCGCGCCGAGTGGCTGAAAGGCTGGCGCGTTGGGTAAGGTCATTAAATCGATAATGGGGCCAGTGCTCGGGCTTTTCGTCGGGGGCGGGAAAGGTCTCGTGCAGGGCCTTGGCAACCTCGCGACAGCATTCTTCGGCGGTCCGATCATGGCAGGATTGGCGATCGCTACATCCCTGCTCTCCAAGCGCCCCAAGGCGCCCACGACTTCCCCCGAAACCATCGACCGCCTCAACGCGAGCATCGATCCGCGCACGCCGCGCAAGTTCTGCCTCGGCATCACAGCCCTGGCGACCGACATTCGCGACCAGGAATATACCGACAGCCAGACCTATCTCCATCGCTTCATCGTCGTGGCCGCGCACAAGGTCAACGCGATCAGCGAGCTATGGTTCGACGACAAGAAGGCATGGTCGGCATCGGGCGGGGTCACTTCCGAATATTCGGGCTATCTCACCGTCACGACCGTCCTCGAAGGCAATGCGGGCAACGCGATCAACATATCGGCGCGCATGGGTTCGACGCGGCGCTTCACCGGCTGCGCTTACATCTATCTGCGCTACAAGCTGACGGGCAACAGCAAGAAAACCGACAGCCCGTTCGCGCAAGGCATCCCGACGCGCATGACGATCCGGGGCAATGGCGCATATGTCTATGACCCGCGCAAGGACAGCACGGTTCCTGGTGGCTCCGGATCGCACCGTGCCGACGACCAGACGACGTGGGAATGGGACGCCAATGGCTCACGTAACCCCGCGCTCGGCCTCCTGTTCTATCTGCTCGGCTGGCGCATCAACGGCATCCTGTCGGTCGGCCGCGGCATCCCTGCCAATCGCATTGACCTCGAATCTTTCATAACCGCGGCGAACCTCTGCGACGAGACGGTCAGCCTTGCCGCTGGCGGGACCGAGCCGCGCTATCGCTGCGACGGCATATTCTCGGAGAATGATAGCCCGACCACGGTCATCGACAATTTCAAGGCCGCGATGAACGCCGACCTCGACGACGTGGGCGGCAAGCTGCGCCTGACCGTGTTCCACAACGACCTTGCCGATCCGGTGACCGATTTCACCGATGACGACATGATCGACGGGTTCAAGTGGCGCCAGACGCCCTCGCTCGACGAAACCTTTAACGTGGTGCGCGGATCCTATACCGACCCGCGCGACACGGCCCTCTATCAGCTCGTCGACTATCCCCAGGTCGCAGTCGCGAGTCTCGACGGGATCGAGCGCGCTGACAATTTCGACTTGCCGCTCGTCCAGTCGCCGTCGCAGGCCCAGCGCCTCGCCAAGCAGCGATTGCAGCGCCAGCTTTATGGCGGGCAGTTCGAGACGACATTGAACGCGCGCGGCTGGCTGGTGCAGAAGAATAGCGTTGTCACGCTCACATTCTCGCGGCTTGGCTGGACCGAAAAGCTGTTCCGCGTTACCGAGATGGAGCATCGCGTCGATGGCACATGCCCGATCGTGCTGCGCGAGGAAAATGCGGATATTTATGCGTGGGACGAGAGCGAGGCGCCGGCTGTCGAGCCTGCCGATCCGACGGTTTATGATTTCACTCTCAATCCTATCGTGCAGCAGTTTGAGGATATCGACGACAGACCGCTTGGTCTCACGATCAGCGCCAGCCCGCCGGTGTTCAACGTCGCGCGCACCGCTGGCGGATCGCCGAAGTCGGGCGAACTGCCTAAGTCTCTGCAAATTCAGGTTCTGGACGGTGAAAGCGACGTTACCGCGTCCTGCAGCTTCTCGAACACCGATACCGAATGCTCGGTTTCCAACGACGGGGGAGGGGCGTTCACGCTGACCGCTCTCGATGGCGGCGACGATGACGCCTTTACCGAGATCGAGGCGACCTATGGCGCGCGCGTGATCCCGATCAAGATTACGGTCGCCAAGCCGAAGGACGGTTCCGCCGCCTCCCGTGCGTCCGCATCCGTCACGTCCATGAATGCGACCGGTACCTATACCGCGATCGCGACCGTCGACATCGTCGCCGCGGCGGGCGCCACGATCAGCGCAAGCGCCTTCGTGAACTACAATGCCGCGTCGTTCGTCGGCGCCGGTACCCGCACCGTGCGCCAGCGCGCGAAAGTGTCGATCGAGAACTTGACCGATGGGGGCAGTCCGAGCGACGGGGCGGCCGTGATAGGTTCGGCCGCATCCTACATCGGCGGCGACGGTCCGAGCGACATCGGTTCGGTATCGGCCAGCCACAGCGTCACGAACTCGACCGGCGCACCCAAGACGTTCCGGTGTAAATTCCTGATCCAATATTACGACGGCGCGACCACGGCGGACACTGCGGGCGGCACCTTCAGCGGCTCCATCGAGGTGCAGGTCTCATGATCGCGCTCGTCGACATCGCGACTGGCGCCATCATCGGTTACACCCCGTCAACCGAGGGCATCGACCTGACCGGCATCGAGGCAGTCGAGGCGCCCGACCACTTCGACCCGGTGCAGCCAAGCCATGTGCTTGTCGATGGCGCATGGATCGAAAACCTCGTATTTCTGAAGCGCCGCATGACGGACGAGGTCAACGCGCGCGCCGAGCAGGCCCGCTGCCTCTATCTGACGCCGGGAAGCGGCCAGGCGATCACCTATGCCCGCAAGGAGGCCGAGGCGAGGGCATGGACCGAGGACGCCGATCCCGCCGACTTCCCGTTCCTCGCGGCCGAGGCTACGGGAACCGGATCACCGATCGCCGACGTCGCCGCGCTCGTTGTCGCGCAGGCTGATGCATGGGTCGCGGTCGGGGCGGCCATAGAGGGCAACCGGCGCGGACTGGTTGTCGCGATCGAGGCGGCGGCCGATCCATCCGAACTGGCTACAATCGATGCCGAAAGCGGCTGGCCCGAACCCTGACGGCGGTAACGATTTGACGCCCCGTGCCTAGGCTTTCGGCATGTCTGCAATCGTCAATCTTGCCGCTGACAAGCGGGTCCCGTTCGTCGATGAAGATGGCGCGACATGGGTTTTCGTCGGCGAGGATTGGGATGATGCAGCGTTCGCGATGCACGTCCGCGCGCTTCCCGGCGATACCGGAACGCCATTGATTTCATTGGCGAATGCTTCTGCTGGCTCGCAAGGGATAAGCACGACCTATGATGGCGCCTATGTCTACGAGGACGAAACCGGCGCGGAAGTGACGGCGCCGGCCACGCTCGTCATCTGCCAGATCGACGAGGCGACGATCGAGGCCATCTCGCTCGGCACGCCCTACGACAAGCCGGTTACGCTCTATTACGACCTGCACGTCACCCCGTCTGGCGGGATCAAGCGCATCGCCGTTTCTGGCTCTTTCATCATCAAGCCGGGAGTCACGATATGACGCGGGCGATCATCGTCAAGCGCGAGGGTGCTTATATCGTGGCCGCGGAGGGCGCGGCTGTCGTTGGCAGCTTGACGGCGCAGGCGAGAGTCGCCCGAGACGCCGCAGCAGCATCGGCCGCGCTCGCCGAATCCGCCTCTGGCCCGACCTACGCCAACACGACCGCTGGCCTCGCCGCGACGACCGACGGGCAGGGCTTTGCTGTCGATAATGGCGACGGCACGGTGACGGTCTATCTCAACGATAGCGGTTCGGCAGTTGCGCAGCGCACGCTTGCGACGACGGCGTTGCTTGCATCAAGCGCGGGCTCGGAAGCTGTCGGCTTCATCCAATCTGGCACGGGATCGGTCGCCCGCACGTTGCAGGACAAAGCGCGCGAAATCGTCTCCTTTGCCGACAAGGGCGCCCCGACTGATGGTAGCGATGCGACGGCGGACATCGACAATGCGCTTGCAACCTCGCGCAGCGTAGAGGCTGCAAGCGGGAATTATCGCGCACAAGACATCACGCTCGATCAGGATGGGCAAGTTCTGTCCGCTCGTGGGACGGTCAACATCCTGCGCAACGCGAACGGCGCCTTGATCGATAGCGCCGCGTCCGACATCACGATTAGCGGCGTGGCCTTCTATGGCGACGATCCGACATATACCGGCGATCTGCTGAAGTTCTCTGGACAGCGTGGCACGATTTTCTTCTGTTCGGCTCGCGATGCGGGGACGGACGACGCATTGACCATTACTGGTTCGGCGTGGATGATCTTCGGAACCAAGGACGTCTACGAAGGCAACATCACGATCACGACCGACGGAGTCGGGGGCGTCAGCCAGTATCACAATATCATCGGATTGCGGCAGGCCGGCGATCTGAGCCTTATTGACACGTCATTCGTTTCCATTTCGCACAGCCTCATCAACGGCGACGTTCTGGTCGACAAGGGCATCGGGACGCCGGGCGGACATGGTTCGCGCATCACCACGACCCGCATCGTCGGCGACTTAACCATCAAGCAGGCATCGACATCCATCGGGTCCGGCGTCTCCGTCTCGGGCAACGTAACCATTGGCGACGGCACAAACGGTTATGACGGTATCGTCGTCGACCCTTCATTCGTGCAGGCGCTTGGCGATCCCGAGGCGCCGCACAGCTTCACCATTATGAGCGGCGTTAAGGGCGTTTTCCACCTCGGCAACATTGTGGCCGTTGGCGTGACGGTGACAATTCCAACATCCGTCCGCAAGGTCAGCAATATCTATCATGGCGAGATAGATTATACGCCGACCATTTCGGGGGATAGCGGGTCATTTGCGGTCGGCAACGGCTCTGTGACCGGGAAATTCAGCCAGCAGGGCAACCACATTGTCGGCCGAACGATCCTGAGCATCGGGTCAACCACTACGCTCCCGTCATCCGGCCTCTTTACGACCGTTCCAGTCAACACCGATGGCAGGCCGATCCTGTGCCAGATCGATATTTTCGTATCTGGCGTGGGGAACTATAGCGCAATCGGCAAGATCGCGAGCGATGGCTCTAGGATCATTGGGTGGCTACCTCATGCCTCTGCAATCGACGACCTGTTTACGGCCACTTTCCCGGCAACCCTTGGCGCCGATGACGTGGTGACGTGGGCATTCAGCTACGCCCTTGGGGGGGGATAGCCTCGCCAACGCCGAACAGGTCCGCGTCATCGTGGAGACTGCGGGCAAAGCTGCTGCCGATGCCGCGATAAGGGAATTCGTGTCCACGCATCCTCATTTTGGGCCGCCGCCCGTCAAAGCCGAAATTCCCGCACCGCTCAAATGGGCCGCCATCATTATCAGCGCCGTGCTGACGATGGGCGTTTCGGGTGCCGCGGCATGGGGTGTGAAGACGCTCAACGACCTGCAGCTGACCGTGACGCGCATCGACGAGCGCCAGCAGCAGGACACGACCGGAAAGCAGGTCGACGAACTCAAGGCGCGCGTGGCCGCCCTCGAATCCTACCACCGCGAAAGGACTGGACGATGAAGCTGATCGAGGAATGGCGCCAAGCGTGGCGCTACACGTCCGTCTGGGCGAGCGGCGCCGGGATCGGCGTGCTGACGGTCTGGAACATGATGCCGACCGCCGTTCGCGACCGGGTGCCCGACTTGATCGAGGCCGTTGTCGGCGGCGCGCTGTGGGCGCTTGTCGTCCTCACCCGCGTCATCGCGCAACCGAAGGCGCGGGAGAAGATCAATGCCGCAAAATAATCGCATCGAGCCGATGGAGGCTCCGAAGTCGGGGCGCAACAAGGCCGTCGCCGTCATCGGTGCCGCCGCGCTGGCCGTGACCGCGCCCCTGATCGCGAAGTGGGAGGGGAAGCGCAATGACCCCTATCTCGACATCGTGAAGGTGCCGACCGTCTGCTATGGCGACACGCGCGACGTGACGATGGGCAAGCGGGTGAGCGATGCCGAATGCACCGATCGCCTGTATCGCCAGATCGCCGACCATGCCGCGCCGATCGTGCGCTGTGTGCCGGGGCTGAAACAGCCGGGCCGCGAGGCCCAACTCGCCGCGTCGGTCAGCCTGACCTATAATATCGGCACCGCCGGCTTTTGCCGATCGACCGCGGCGCGCCGATTTAACGCGGGCGATTGGCGAGGCGGGTGCCAGGCCTTCATGATGTGGACGAAGGCGGGCGGCCGCACGGTGCAGGGGCTGGTCAACCGGCGCCGCGACGAGGTGAAGATTTGCCTGACGGGGTTGGGCTGATGTTCGGCCTCGGCAAATATGTCAGCATTGCCGCTGCTATCGTCATCGCCGCGCTCACCGCATGGGGCCTCCGCGTTGACGCATTGAGAGGCGGCTATAAGGCGCAGCTCGAAGCCGTCGTCCTCGCCGTGGTCGATATTGGCGAGCCAAAGCCGTCCTTCGACAAGCTGCCCGATACGGTGCGCAAGATCGACGGCGACCGCAAGGCGCTCAGGAAAGAGCGCGACGACGCCTTGGCCGTGGTCGACCTGCAATCAAGCAGCATCACGAAACTTGAGCAGGAAGGCATCGAGGCAGCCGAGCGCGCCGCGGCGAACCGCAAACTGTTCGAGGAAACCAAGCGCCAGCGTGACGCATGGATCCAGCGCGCCCGCGCCGCTGAAACCCGCACCGAACGCCTATCCGCCGAAGAGGAGCTACGAGAATGCGAAGCCGTATTGGATTCCTTGCGCCAGCAGGGCTTTTGATCGCGGGCTGCGCGGGGCAGACGCCGGAACCGCGCGTCGTCCTCAAGCCCGTTCCCGTGGCAACGCCGGTGGGATGCGTCGTTGGCCGTCCTGCCGAGCCGCAATCGCTCCTTGAGCGCGTTCCCGACGAGACGTGGAATGCTCTAGCGCCTGGTGCAAAAGCCCGTGCTGTCGAAGCGCAGGCTGGCGAGCGCATGAACTATGCCGATGCGCTAAAGGCCGCAACGTCGGGGTGCAAGGACGCGCCGGCCAAGCCAAAACCCTACCGCGTTTGATGAGGGGGTTCATTGGTCGCGGGTGGGACGCCATTCGGTTGGGGTCGGGAAAGAATACATCATGTCCTCAGTGCGCCAGCGAGGCTTGTCAGCATAATCGTTGTCCGGAGGTATAACGCCGTATAAGCCCCCAGGCGCAGACTTCCTCATAGGGGCACCCGCAGCATTTACACCCCAACGTGCCCACCCTTCCTTTATGATACTTCCTTCGTATACGCGGCGCGCCCAAATGGCGGTCCCGTCTTTCGGTGCTGTTTCGATATCCTGCCAGCCTTGCTTCTCAGCGTCCATCCTCACTCTCCTTCCTGCACCTTGGGTGATAGGGCTGCGCGGGCAAGTTGCTTGCGAGCGTCACGTCCCTTCGCCAGCATTTCGCCAAGGCGGTGCGCTGCAAAGTCAGGGTCTACATAATATTCGTCACCGACTGGCTTGAACCACTCCGAACCGGCGCCGATGGTCAATCCGGTTATGGCCTTTGAAATGTCCCTTGCGTATTTCTCCAGCCTCTCCACTCGCTGCCGTAGGGATTGGATTTCGTCGGCTGCTTCGCGCATTATTTCGCGTCCATCTTCTATCTCCGAACATAGGCAGATGGAGGCCGCATTGCATCCCATGCTCTGACCGCACATTCCGCTAGGTAGAGGCACGCGCAATCTCTCAACAATGTCGCTCATTCACCCTCTCCTGTGTCGGGAGCCTTGGCGGCGCTGAGGTCGTCCCAAAGGCCCTTCCACCATCGAGCGGTTTCTGCGCGCGCCTTTTTGAATGCTTCTGTCGGAACGAAATACCCCTCGCCACCGCATTGGCGGCAGTCCGTTTCGCCGCGTCCGCAGCAACAGAAGTCGCCTGCACACAGACATTCTTCTGTTCCCATGCCCTGGCACCGATCGCACCACTCGGCATTTTCAGGCCACCAGCGCCCGCAGTCGTCGTAGAAACCGTCTTCCTCGAACTCATCGGTTGCCTCGGCGCCCATCACGCCCCTCCGCGCTTGTGCTGGGATAGGGTGGCGAGATCGCGTTCGCATTCGGCAAGCCGCTGGATGCGCTCGGCAAGATCGGCTTCGGCGTCCTTCACAGACTGCCGGAGAAACTCGATGCGCGACTTAGCACTGTCGATAGCCCATGTTCGCACCAAACCCGAATCCGTAGAAAACGTGTTCTCAAACTGCATCTGGCCGTCGTGCGTTGGATTCGGCCAGCCGACTTCCTCGCAGAGCTTTTCGATGATATCGCCGCCCTGATAGGTGAAGACCGGAATCGAGCGCTCGAACACATCTTCGGCAGCGACAATCTCTGAGAGCTTGAACGGGTCGGCATCCATTTCGTCCTGATACCGGTCAAGGGCGGCATTTCGGCTCCATCCTCGACCCGGATCATAGCGCTTGGTGATCTCGCCACGGTCCAAGCTGATGACGATGATGTCGTGAATGTAGCCAGACCCGATGCAGATGCCCTTTTCGGGGACGACCTGCACGATATGCTCGATGCGATAGTGATCGCGGACCGCCTTCCATCCCATCGTCACGCCCCTCCCGCATCGTCGGTGGCGCGGAACCGCCGTCGCAAGTTCCAGAGCCGCACGGCGGCGCGTTCACCGGGTTCGAACTTTCCGCTATCCGTAGCGCGGGCGTCCGCTTCGTTCTCGTCGCACGATGTCGGCCCTCTCGCACCGCAATCATTGCAGACGACGTAACAGCTGCTGAAATCAGCGCGCTCGACGAAAGGCATCGTCCCCTTGCAGAAAGGGCATGGTTTTAGCTTCGCCATCACTTGCTCCTTTCGTCGGTGGCGCGGACCTGTCGGTATTCCCCCATGTCGCGGCACTCAAAGTGCTCCAGCCAGACCCACTCGTCGCCTATCTTGACGGGCAGCCATGCGAACCGGCGCTTCCAGTCGTCGTCCTTCACGGGCCACCGCATCATGCATCTCCCGCGCGGAGGCGATCCGACAATGCGCGCATCCTATCGCGAGCCTGATCGCCAGAGCCAAACTTGATCGAAAGCGACCATCCTTCATTCGGATCGCTGCACTCGACAATTGCGAGACTGCCCTCCCGCTCCCCCTCGCCGGATTGGCGGGCGGTGAGGGCGGCGAGATAGCCATCCACCGTGACGGTCAATTCCCCGCGTTCAAGCGCCGTTTGGATTGCATCATTGACGCGCGGGTTCTGCAAGACTGCCTTCCTCTCTGCGCTAAGGCCATCCTCCCCCGCCCCGCTGCGGCCCTCGCCTGACTGGGCTTTCAGTAGAGCAGTCAGGCGCTTTATTTCAGCATCCTTTTTCCCCTCTCCGCGGGGCGCAGGAACGCTACGGCCTGCAAAGAACGCTTCTATGGCATCTTTCAGCCATGCGCGATGTTCATCGTCACCGTACTTGATAGCGTGAAAAAGCTTCTCGCCTGACTGGGCGGTGAGGCGGGCGAGGGTTTCGCGCTCGAACTTGGCGAAGGCTTGGACAAATGCGTTATTGTCGCATCTGCCGCGCTGAATATCCTCGCGAACATCGACGCCGTACCAAAAGCTCATGGTTGGATTGGTCATCAAGTCGGCAACAGCATCACGCGCCGCCTGCGTTACTTCACTGGTCATGCTGGCGTGATGGTCGCGAGCGGCATCCCATGCCTCATCTTCCGACGCGGCAATCAAAACTCGCTTGTCATCATTGGGAACGCGGACGATCCAGCCCTTTTCGACATGCTCGTTTTTGGCGTCGATGACCTGATAGCCGATTTCACTCAGCCTATTGCGATCTTCACTGGTCATGCTGATTGCTCCTTGAGGTGGGCGGGCGTCTCCCCTCTGTGGTGGTCGCCGCGCTCGATCATTCGAGCGACCCAAGCGAACCAGTTGTCATAAGGGCGTTTTGCATCCTCCGCCCGCAGCCACGCCACAATCGCAGCCCGCTCTTGCTCTGCCGTCCGTTCAATCGGCATTGTTCGTCTCCTTGAGAGCCGCGGCGACTTGCCGGTTCACGTCATCGGGAAGCGCGAAGAAGCCAAGTTGACCGCGGCACGGTATCAGGGGCAGCGGCATGGCATCTCGCAGGACAAAGCCATAGCGGCCGAAGAACCAGCGGCTATCCATCTCGGTCACGCAATCGACGATGCGGGCCAGTCCGACTACGCCACCGCGCGGCAACGCCATCTCGTCAGCATCCTCCCGATCCAGTTCCGACGTGCTGACGCCAGCATGGATGAGGAACCACCCGCGCCCCTTTGTCGGCCAATCGCGGTTCTCCACGTCTTTGCCGTCGTGGAAAATGTGATGCGGATAGGGCTGCTTGATCGACAGCGCCTTGACCCTGCCCGCCTCTATTCGTTCTATTAGATCATTCATGGGGGGTGTCCTGATTGGGGTGGGGCGCATGGCCTTCGGCCACCGCGCTCTCGCCTTCGGCCGAGCCGGTTCCCGTCTCGTCGGCTGCCGCCGCTTCGATCGCTTGCGCGGCGTCGTCTTTCATTTTGCGCTCAATTTTGTCAGCAAGCAGGTCCAAGCGAATAAAAGCGTCGTATTTGGCGTCTGCTATGGTCGATAGGTCGTGCGCTTCCCGACGCTTGACAGAGGCCTCGACTTCAAAGTCTTTGGCGAGGCGACGCAATTGGCTTACTATGTTCATGCGCACTCTCCTGCGCGAGTAATAACCGGCCTGTCATGGTGCCAGTCCAGTCCCTGCACGATCTCGACATCGGGGAGTATTTGTCCGTCTTGCGCCAGCGAGTAACCGCCATCGCGGTCGGACCATTCCTTCATGTTCAGGTGAGAGATTAGAAGCCGCGGAACGCCGCTTGCGCCGAACACTCGCTCGCCGATCACCTGCTTGTACATGAAGTAGCGCTTCCGCCAGCGCGCGCCTTGGAAGTGATAGACCTTTAGGACATCGCCGACCTTAATCTGGCGCCCGGTCTTGTCGAACGCTGCGCTAGGGATGAGCGCCGAAGGCTGAGACTGCGCAGCAGGCTCAGGGCAACGCCCGCCAGCCCGTTCCGAAGGAAGCGCCCTATCCCCTTTATCCTCCATCATCATGCTACGTCCTTTCTGTTGGGGGAGGCGTCGATCATCGCGCGCGTTCTGAACATTGGATGCCCAAGGCGCGGCTCGTAGTTCGCCTTCCAGTCGCGCAAATTGAAGCTATCCTGCCCGATGTCGCGGGCGCAGTCGGCGCAATACCAGCGCGAGGTCCCCCAATTGTGCCAGAGCGCAGGCTCGGCTTGGCAGCGCTGGCGGTTGCAAGCGCCTCCCTCTTCGCCTTTGTTCGGCTTGTCGGGGCCATCATAATCACCGTAGGCCATCACGCTTCTCCTGTGGCACGAGCGATGGCGGCGCGGCAGGCGTTGCTAGTCATCGCCAAGCATCCTCTCTTCGCGCTTCGCCTCTGCCCGCTGATCCATCGCGTCCTCGTATCGTTCGGCGGTATCGAGCAGGCAGAGCGACAAAACCTCTTCGTCATCGCAAAGCATGTCAGCCAGCCACGGCGCGGGATATTTCGTGCCGTCCTCCGCGATGATAGTGACGGCGATAATCTCGGCAGATGCTTCTTCCGGGGGCTGGTAATATGTGCCCTTGAAGCCGGGGTGGATCCGATACTCGACGTCAATCTCTGCCTCGTAATCAGCAAGGCCGGATCCGATTTCGACGCTGGTCCTCACGGTAGCCATTACATGTTCCTTTCGTTGGTGGGGGTGCGGCGAACGATCGCGGTGATGCGCTGGACCGAAACCCCGAAAACTGCTGCAAGCGTCGATGCGCTCGCTTTCTCCCATCCGTAAAAGCGTTCGCGGATGACCTCGATGTCGTTTTCGGTCAGCACCCGCTCACCCACGACGTTCCTCCAATGCGGGAGGGGTGGGGAGAGGCATCCAGTGGGTCGGAGAAACCCACACCATTGCCTCAAAGACTTCGCGGTCGAGCGCGAGGGCGGCGATCGGCTGCACGGCTGTCCAGACACCGAACACGAACCATCCGATTCCCGCCTCTGGCTTTGGCGCGCTCATGTCGATGAGCATCACCCCGCTGCCATCCTTCGGCGCCGTCTCAATGTCCTGCCACCCCACAGAATCCGAGCGCGTATTTGAATCAACTGGCGTCATGCCGCACCGCCGGTCAGAGCGCGAATAGCCGCGTGCCGGGTGTGGTGCTTGCGGAGCGTGAAGCCGAAGCGAACGAGCAACGGGCGGTTGTCGGCGACGTATTCGAGAAGCTCCGCAAGATCGCGGTTCGTGCGAATGTCGTCATCTTCGATCAGGAAAGCCCGCGCCTCGCTGCGCAGTTCGATTGCCATCTCGCGCATCTCGTCCTGCAACTGGTCGAGGAGCGCATCGCTGATCGGCTTAACGGTTGCGATGGTGTCGTTGCTCATCTCAGGAACCTCCAAAACTAGCGTTTCGTGGTTCGCCAAGAGCTTCGGGATGCCGCGGACTGCCGTGAGTTCTAATCAGGGGTTCGCCACGGCTACCGCTTTGGTTAGCCACAGCTACCTTAGAGCAGCCCTGTCCACCATTGTCAAGCGTAAATGCGCGTATTTCAGCCATTCGCTTTGTCCTTTTTGGCGAACCGCTTAGACAGGTTCGCCATTGCTTCGTCTGCCATCGCTGCCTTATTCGCCTTTGCCGCGTAGCGTGTGAACTCGCGGTCTGTCTTGTGTCCAGTGACGGCGCGACCCTGCTGATTGGTCGATCCAGACTCAGCTAGACGGCGCGACATGGCCTTGCGCAGGCCGTGCGGGGAGCATCCCAATGGCAGCCCCGCGTCTTTTACCTTGCGGCGGAACCAGTTGCCGAACCCGTCTGCCGTGTAGGGCTTGCCGTGCATTGTTTGCAGATAAGGGCCGGTCGTGTCCGAAAAGGGCGCAATGGCTGCTTCCAGTTCGGCATTGATCGGGATTGACGTTTCGCTGTCGTTCTTCGTGTGATCAAGGTTCAGCCTGTCACCGTCACGGTTAGCAGGGCCTATCTTGATCATGTCCGACCGGCGCACGGCGGTGTGCAATAGCAGAGCGAAGGCGAGGCGCTCACGCGTCCCTATGGGCCATTTCTCCTCGTAGGCGGCGATCTCGTCCTCAGTCCACGTGTGGAAGCCTTCGCCTTCCATTTTGTAAGCATCGGTTGCCTCTACCGGGTTGTGCTTCATCAGGCCCATTTTGATGGCTTGTCGAAAGACGCGGGACAGGGACTTGCGATAGTTGTTCGCAGCCGCAGGCGTTTCCGACATTTCGCCGAGCTTCTTGTCAATGATAGCGGTCGTGATGGCCGTGATCTTGCGATGCCCGTTGCGAGCGCGGAACTTCTCGATGATGCCCTGGTAGGTGCGGCGGCTCGACGGCCGCATTTTGCGCCAGCGTGGCGAATCATAGAGTGCGGCGATAACCGCATCAACTGTGCCAGCCTCATATCTTGGGGCTGGGGCCGGCTTCTCCGCCGACTTGGCGCGGTGATACTCCTCCATGAACTCAGGCGTTCCCGGTTCATAGCGAAAGTGGTATTGCGGAAGCCCAGCCTTCCGAAACCGATAACGTGTTTTCCCGTGCCGATCCTTATAGGGTGTCACATTGTCGGGCAGCCATTTTTTGCGCTTGCTCACAGGTCGAATTCTTCTTCATCAATTGCGGGCTTCTGTCCGCCGCATATAATCTCGATTTCGCCGTTTGGCCGCAAAATGACGCGCGGATATTGCTCGCCCTCCAGCTTGGCAGCACGGATTGCTTTTTGCACATCTGCCTGTCTGAAACGAGCTGGAGCCGTCACCGCGCCTTCACCTTCTCAAGCTCGCCAAGCCGCCATGCCTCTGCATCGCCAAATGTCTCCGCCTCATGCAAAGGAGGTGGCGAGGGGATGCGCGTTTGTCCGTCCAGCGTGTAGGTGCCGGACGTTACCTTGACGCTGCGAACGTGGAGGGAGTGGACGTGGTAGGTCATGCTGCGATCTCCATCACAGAAGTTCCAACTGCTGCTCGGCCTCGATCTGCGGCGAGACGAGCATCGAGAGAAAGGTAGGCATAAGCTGCCACCATCGGGTCCACGCCATTTCCTGTCGCTCGAAGCCGCTCAACCCGGTGGGCCATCGCATCAATGCCTCGACGAAGATGGGATTGAGCTTCCGCTTCACTGAGAGCTGGTTGGAGTTCGGGGAATCGGTCGAGGACGTCGATCCAGCCGCGATTGTCGGATGGTCCGGGGATGACGGCGGGTGGAAGAATTGCTCGGCCTGATACGACAGGATGTCCGCCCTTGACTTGCCGTCCTGCCGGATGATGCTGCCCTCGCTGCTGCCCTTGTGGTTCTGCGCTGCCGGGCCGGCCCAGTTCATCGCTTGCGCAGGCAGCGGCACGTCGCCCTTGCTGCCCCGCATGTTCGGTCCAGCCTTCTCCGGGTCCGATGCCTTCGGTCCGGCCCAGTTCTGCTGTGCAAAGCTCGCGAGACTGTTCGCGGACGCATCCGGGTTTCGGCTCGCTCCCTGCGCGTGATAGTCTCGACCCGTTGGGCCGGGCCACATGCTGTCCATCGCGGCGATCGCGGCACCCGCTAATGTCGTGCCGCCCGTCTGCCTGGGCGTTGGATCGTCCGCCGTCTGCGCCTGACTGGAAACCGTCGCGGTGGGCCAGAATGAACAATCGCTCACGCCGCATCGTATTTCCGGTTTCGGCCGAGCTGAATATTCCGACCGCAATGCGGCAGCCCAATCGCTCCAGAGCCGGGATTGCGACGGCAAGCTGTCCGTCGGCGTTCCCCGGCACGTTCTCGCGGAAGAAAGTATGAGCCCCGCTGGCGTCGAAGATGTCGATGGCGCGGTCGAGCAGCCAGCGGTCGTCGAGTTCGCCGCGGCGCTTTCCTGCGACCGAGTTTCCTTGGCACGGGTCGCCCGAAGTGACGATATCCACGCATCCACGCCAAGCTGCGCCGTCGAAGGTTCGAGCGTCAGACCAGACAGGCGCGTGATGAAGCCACCCCGCTTCCATCGACGCGACCAGGCTTGCGGCTGCTCCTGCTTCCCTCTCCACGTAACAGACGCCTCGGACAGCCTGTCCGCGATGATGGTGGGCGAGTTGCAGGCCGAGTTCGAGGCCTCCGACGCCGGCACATATAGCCAGGACATTCACTCTTCCCTCGCTTGATAAAGCGTCATCACGCCGCCAACCCCCGCACGACACTGAGCGGTGTGCGTTCGTCCGATAGGTGCAGCGCCCGCCTTGCGCGCTCGCGATCCCGCTCGGCAATCGCCTCTGCCTGCCGATCGCGCGGGGCCGACCATGCGGGCGGTGTGGGAAGCAGGCGCCCACGACCGCCGCGCCCGCTACAGACGAACGCGGGGGCGCCGATGATGCTCTTGCGGTGGCCTCTGGGAGTGGGCATTAGAACACACCCTTCGACAGCGAACGCATCCAGTCTCGCGGGCGCAGTTCGGTCCGCATCGGCATCGCAACGCCCAGGAAATTGTCATCGCCGTTCATGATGATGTGAGGCGAGCTTTCGGCATCGCCCCGCAGCGTGAGAGCACGGCCGAACGTCTTGAGATAATCGCCGTTGAACCCGCGGACAATGTCATCCTTCGAGGCCTTGGGGATGACGCGGCGCCAGTCGGGATAGGTGCCGTCGATCAGCATCGAACCCCACGAAACTTCGTCGAGCCCAGTCTCGACATATTCTGCGGCGAGTTCGGCTGGGTTCACGCCATCGCTCACCCGCATGAAATGCACGAGATGCATCCGGCCTTTCTTGCCTCCGTCAGTGAGGCGCCCGACCACCCATTGCTGAGGTGCATTCTTGCGCTTGTCGAATTTCAGGTGCTTCGGGCAAAGCCAGATGCCGTCGACGGCGCAGGCCGCGTTGGGCGAGAATTTCACGCCGAGCCGGTGGCCGTCCGTTGCGATTGCGAGCGCGCCTTCTTCGTGGGCCTCGACCCGGACGCCTTGCAAATAGTATCGCGTTTCCTCGACCGAGATGAAGGGCTGAACGGCGAGAAAGTCGGAAAGTGGCATAGCAAAAGCGATGTCGCTTGCCAGCTTGGCCTTCGGTTTTTCGATCTTGGATTGCGCGTTCATTTCGCCACCCCCTTCTTCGCCGCCGGCTTGACCGAAGACTTCGCCCCGCCACGAACCCGCTTGCGGTCGCGCGCGAGCTTGTCGAGGTGCTTCTGAGCCAGCGGGCGCAGGCGGTCGATTTCGGCCGACTGAAAGCGGATCGTCTCGGCGTCCATCATGCGGGCGCCGCGGAGACGGCTGATTTCATCGTCGCGGTTCTCAACCTCCGCCTCATGCCGCTTCTTCGTGATAAACATGGCTTTTCGTCCTTCTACCAGTCGGCACGATTGGGGGCGCGTGCTGTGCCGACTGGATGACCGCGCACGCGGCGGGGGGTGAACCGTCAGGAAATGCGCAAATTCACTTCGTCGAGGCTGGCGACGAGCGGCAGGCCTCTCCGTGCGCGGGTGTGATTGATCCGACGCAGCCGGTATGCGGGGGCGCTGCGATACCGCGCGCGCTCATATTCCGAGATGGCTTGCGGGTGGCGCGACGGGTTGAGCCTGTCGTCTGAGCGGCGTTGGCGGGTCATCAGAAGGGCGCCTCCTCGACTTCCTCAACCTTCTCGCCGCGCTGTTCGTCAGACGGCCCCTCGTTCGGGTTCAATGCCTCGGCGCGATCTTTCCCAGCGCGAACGGCCTTCGCGTGAAGGTCGGGGCTTGCCTGGGCGAGACGGTCGAGCGTCTTGCTTGCCTTCTGCTGGACCTCTGCCAGCGCATCGAGCGTCTCTGCCGCGTTGACGTCTGCGATATACTGTTCGGTCCATGCTTCGGGCGACTGACGTTGTTGCTGTTGCTTGGGCTTCTGATCCATCCGAAGTGGCTGGATCTTCATGCCGGCCTTCTTGCCCTTCGACTTGAGCACAACGACGGTTGTTTCCTTGTCGATGCCGGACATATGGCTGATGCGGATGCCGCCGACCTGCAGGCCACCGAAGGTCACGCTATCATCGCGATAGAGCGTCATCGACCGGCCCACATATTCGTTGGCATATTTGCCCCATACGGCCATGAGCACGCGGCGTATGGTCTTACAGGGCTTGAACGGCTTTCCGCCATCGCCCTCGTAGTGAATCGCGATCGGTTGGTCGCCTTCGTTACCAGTAACTCGCGTCACAGTGATCGTGCGCGGCGAACCGATAAGGTCGTCGGCATTTAGTTGGTCCGATTTGGCTTCGATGAAGCGTGACATGTCGATTACGTCGTTCATTCCATTGGCCTTCCATCTCGCCGGGCAATTTCGCGCCTGGCGTTCCATTTCAAATCTTCTTCCATCGTCGGTTGCCGAAGCATCCATCCGAGAAATCCGGCCTCGACTTCGCTCCACGGCTGACCGCGGAATTTTCCGAGTGGGCATCGCGGCAACAGGCGAGGCTCTTTCGTCCACGCGATCATTTCGCGACCAGTGGCGCCGGTGTTGAACAGTGCGAGCAGAATGTGCGCCGTAACGTAGGCGTCGGGAGCAGCGCGGTGGGCTGGCTGGGTCGTGGCATGATCGGGGGCGATCATCCCCTGATCCTCAAGCCAGTAGCGCAGTGCTCCATTGCTGTGGCTTGGTGCGTCCGGCCAAACCCGCAGCGCCGCCTTGTAGGTGCAGATTACCGGAACAGGGCTGTCGAAGAATTTTGTCTCAAACTCGGCGTTATGCGCAGCCATGGCTCCAAATCTCGACGGGTCGCCGTCGAACATGACAATCGGCTCGAATTTCGGCTTGCCGTCGCATTCTGCCAGCGAGATATGATGAACGGCACGGACTTCGGGTGGCATGGCATCGACGCCGCACAGCCATCCTTGCGGAATACCGACGCGTTTTTCGGCAATATCGACGTCGCAAATACCAACCTCGCACACCTCCGCAGGTGGCTCAGTGCCAGTCGTCTCGAAGTCGATGACGCGAACGATCGTCAAAGAATTATCTCCTGTTCGACGCGGCGCTCAGTCTCGATGACCTTGCGCATCGCGGCCAAAGTCGAGCGGTATTCGCGCTCCTTCTCGGCAACCTTGGCCTCGAAATTTGTGGCGGCTGCGACAATGGCGCCCTGAATCAGCGGGTCAGGCTCGACGCGCTTGACGAACATGGGAAGCCCACCGGAATAGCTGATGAAGTCGATCCAGCTTCGGCCAGTGACGAGAAGGGCCGTCTGCAACTGCAGCATATATTCAGCCGGCACATCGTTCTCGGCGATCGTCTGGATCTGATACTTGCCGGCCCGCGACTTGCACTCGATGAGCCCGTCATCGCCGACGATACCGTCAGGCGAATAGCCGATGGTAAATCCCCAGCGATCGTTGGTGATGAAGCCGACTTCCTTGACCGGAGCGTAATGCTTCTCGTAGGCGGCGCGAGCATAAATCTCGTCCTCCTGGCCGCGCAGCATCGCATCCGAGACGTATTGCGGCTCGACGAACCCGGTCAGGCGCTGGAACAGCAATTCGTAAACGTGCGCTCGCGTCTTATCGTTGTCGGCCACCTTGAGCGTTGGCGTCAGGATAAGCTTCATTTCGCTGGCGGTCAGAAGCCCGCACCGCTGTTGCAGCCATTCGTCTGAGCCTTGGATCAGGTCGTTATGATAGACCGGGCCTTTCGGCGCCGGGTCTGGCCGCTCATCCACAGGCTGGGGCGCGACGTAATCGTGGGCGAAGGGGTTATCCATCGTCAGAACTCCATCTTCACATGGGGGACTTCGCCGGCCTTGATCAGCAAGACGATCTTGCGCGCTGCGTCTTCGTCGACACCGCAGGTCATGATCGCCTCTTTCGCCTGGGTCATGACCGAGACGCGGTGCTCCTTGTCGGCTTCACGGGCCTTGCGCTCCGCCTCGTCGGCGGCGATGCGGTCGCGCTCTGCCTGTGCTTCGGCTTCGGCCTTTTCGGCGCGTTCGCGTTCAGCGGCCAATGCGGCTTCGTGCTTGCGGCGTTCTTCGTCGCGCTCGCGCTGGGCGGCTTCCTCGGCTTCTCGGCGCGCGCGAGCCTCTGCAGCTTCGGCGTCTGCGCGCGCTTCTTCCGCACGGCGCTCAGCCTCGGCGCGCTCGCGCTCGATACGTTCCGCCTCTGCCTTTTCGCGCTCGGCTTGTTCGCGTGCCTCATTCTCCGCCCGGAGGCGAGCGAGTTCCTCGGCCTCCTTCTCTGCAGCAACGGCACGATCCAAGGCGCCCCTGAGAATTTCGACAGTCTCGTCCTTCTCAGCCTGAGCCGCGGCAAGGCGATCTTGAAAAACATCTGGGTCGAGCGCGATCTGGAATATTTCACCGCCACGCTCCCGGATTGAGGCGGACGTTTCGCCCATCTCGACGATGCGGGCCGACCGGAACATCGCGATCATGTTGTCGATGAACTCTGCGCGCTTTTCTTCCGCTTCCTCCCATTCGGTCAGGGGCTGGCGAACTTGCTTGGCGAGCGCGTCAAAATGCTCGCGGACAGCGCGGCGCTCCGCATCGACGGCGTTGATGCGCTGGCGGGCCTCGTCGTTCAGTTCCTTGCCTGCAGCGTCGATCGCAGTCTTCGTGCGGGCGATCTTATACGCCAGCGAGGCGATGGCCTTACGCCCCTTGTCGGTCGAAACGTCCGGCTCGAATGCGTCGACCTCTGCCTGCACATGGGCATAGAACTCGTCGCGTGATTTCGTGTCGGTCAGAACGATGACCGGCGTCTGGTTGACGATGGTTGCAATCGCGGTGGTGGGCTTTTCAGCTTCGATAACGTCGGTCATGTCATGCTCCGGGGAAGATTGCGGACATTGCCGCGGCAATGAACCAAGCGATTGCGGTGAGCCCTACGGCTGCGAAGAAGTCGCGAGCGGGGATGGTGCGCAGGATTTCGAGGACACGGCTCACGCCACCGCCTCCCGCATCGCACGGCGAACCCGCAGCAAGGCGAAAAGCTGGATCTTCTTGTCGCGCGCCACGGTGGGCAGGCCGACGC
>LULJ01000036.1_pt1 | contig 48875 bp, 63 predicted proteins | sample 728171 | NCBI WGS metagenome assembly LULJ01 (sample SAMN03860292, study PRJNA289734) | marine metagenome | biome: seawater column; feature: ocean; material: water; isolation source: Red Sea water column Station 169 - depth 25m | place: Saudi Arabia: Red Sea | collected 2011-10-15 | depth 25 m
TGCTGTTATGGAAAAAGCGAGAGAAAAAGCTAGGGAAAATGCTCAACCAACAAATGTTGATCCTAGAACTAGAGTGATTGCTATTGGAAGTGGAAAAGGGGGAGTTGGAAAATCAACTTTATCTGCAAATATAGCATTGGGTTTAGCAAAAAAAGGATTTCAAACTGGACTGTTAGATGCAGATATTTGGGGATTCTCAATACCAAGGCTGTTAGGGATAACTGGAAGAATTGAAGCAAATAGTGACAAAAAAATGATTCCTCATGAAATTGGTAATTTAAAAGTAATCTCAACTGGTCTTATAACAAGCGATGAAGATACTGCGCTGATGTGGAGAGGTCTTATGTTAAGTAAAGCACTTGAACAATTCTTAACTGACGTGGAATGGGGAGATTTGGATTATCTGATAATTGACTTACCGCCTGGTACAGGAGATATACAGATGGCTCTAAGTAGATTGCTTCCACAAGCTGAGCTAATTGTTGTTACAACTCCACAATTAATGGCACAAAAAGTTGCTACAAGAGTTGCCGATATGGCTAAGAGAAGTTTCATCCCTCTGTTAGGAGTAATCGAAAATATGTCATACTTTGAATCAGACACTGGAGATAAATATAATATTTTTGGTGAGGGTGGGGGTGAAGCTTTGTCAGATAAATTTGGAATACCCCTCTTAGGAAAAGTTCCTATTAGTGAAAACACAAATAATGTAGCAGACAGTGGAACTCCATTAATTGATCAAAATAATTCTGTTACCAAAGTTGAGATAGAAAAATTAATTAACAACATTGCTATCCAGCTTCCTCCAATTATTGATGAAACATGTACTGGAAGACTAGCAAAAGTTTTTGAGGAGCTTTCAAATCAATGAACCCTATTTCTGTTAATGAATTAACTGAATCAGTTAATTCTAATTTACCAAGAGATATAAAATCTACGATTGCAAAAAACATACTTGCCGAAGAAAAAGACTCTGATGTTGCAAAAAATATATTCTCTGAAATTATAAGTGATTTAAGTTCAAAAACTCAAAGAGAAGTTGTAAATGCAACTGGTACTGTACTGCATACAAACTTAGGTCGTTCTCCAAATAACATAAGCTTTCCTGGAAGTTATACAAATATTGAATACGATTTAAAGACTTTAGCTAGAGGAAAAAGAAATGAATACCTATCTGTACTTATGAATAACCTTATAGAATCTCAGGATATTGCTTTTGTAAACAACAATGCTTCTTCTCTTTTTCTTTCATTAAAAGCCATTTCTAAGTCACATAATATTCAAAATGTAATTATTTCTAGAGGTGAAATTATAGAAATTGGAGGCTCATATAGGCTTCCTGAAATAATCAATGAGACTGGTTTAGACCTTGTAGAGATAGGTACAACAAACAAGACTAAATTGAGTGATTACAGAAAAGCATTAGAAAAGTACCCAAATTCTTTGATATTAAAAGTTCACAGGTCAAATTTCTCAATCAAGGGTTTTACAGAGGATGTTTCAATTGAAGAACTCGCTGAATTAAAAAATAAATTTGACGTTTTTCTTTTTCATGACTTGGGGAGTGGTTTAGTAATTGATAAGAAATTTTTAGAAATTAATAATATAAGTATCTTCAGAAATGAACCATTTGTGCAAGATTCACTTTCTGATGGTGCAAATTTAGTTATGTTTTCTGGAGATAAATTGTTTGGGTCAGTTCAATCTGGAATGATTGCAGGAGATGGCGACTTGGTTAATGAAATTAAAAACTACAGTTTATTCAGAACCTATCGTTGCTCACCTATGACCTTATTTGAACTTCAAGAGACTGTACTTAAATATATAAATAAACAAGAAAAGGAGATACCTTTTTGGAATCTTATTACACAGCCTTATTCCTCCTTAGAAGATAGGTGTAAAAATTTGGCTAAATCTATTTCTTTTTCTACAAGCATAGAAAAAGGTGAAAGTGTAATTGGTGGAGGAACACTACCAGATGTCACTTTAGAATCACCTATCTTACTTATAAATAATGAAAAAACAGTAGATACTGTCAATCAGTTAATTAAAAACGATATCCCCATAATTCCAAGAATTATTAAGGATCAAGTTTGTCTTGATTTAAGAAGTGTATTTCAGAATCAAGATGACATAATTGTACAAGCATTAAATAATTCATGACCGTACTTGCAACCGCAGGCCATGTAGATCATGGAAAATCAACTTTTGTAAATTTTTTAACAGGTCAAGAAACTGACAGATTAAAAGAAGAAAAAATCCGCGGATTAACTATAAATCTTGGATATACCTATTTTGAATTTAAAAATAAAAGAATATCTATTGTTGATGTCCCTGGTCATGTTGACTACTTTAAAAACACCATTGCAGGATTTGCAAATGTCGACGGTATAATTTTTTGTATCGACTCTGTTCAGGGGTGGTCTAGACAATCAGAGGAACATTTTCAAGCAATTAGAAATCTGCAGATTAATAATATTTTTTTTGTACTTACAAAAACAGATTTACTAGATTCTCCAGTTGATAAAAGTTTTCTTGAAAAAAAATTAAAAGATGAAAAAGAAATAAATTACACAATTGATGAATTTACCTATAAAACTAGTGATCTTAAACTATTTCAAGAAAAAATAGTAAATTTCTTTAAGTCTGACTCATTTGAAAACCCAAATTCATTATGGATTGATCGTAGCTTTACAAAGGATGGAATTGGTAAAGTTATAACTGGTACCGCTTCTATGGCTTTTGATTTAGAAAATATGTATCTTGCTAGGACAAACAAATTATTAGAAGTAAAAGAAATACGAAATACTGAAGATAAAGTTAAAAATATTACATCCACATCAAGAATTGCTATCTCTCTCAAGAAGGGTACTCAAGACGATATTAGCCGAGGCGATTTGTTAACGAATAAAGTTGTTTCTTCAGGTAAATATATTTTTGCAATTTTAAATGGAAATGATAATGGGTTTAAGAACAAAGGAAGCAATAGATTGTTTGTCGGGACAATAAATCAAATTGTCAAAAGATTAGAAATTATAAATGCTTCAGAAAAAATTTTAATATATATAGAGCTACCAAATAAATTGCCAATATTAGAAAACCAGAAAATATTAATTCAAAATATGGTGTCTAATGATTTCATAGGTGGAAAAATTGCATTTGTTTCGAATAATAATAGTTTAGTTAAAACATTTTTCAGACAAGTTCGAAAAACTGAATTTATTGATGTAGAAAAAGCATTTACTCTTCTATCAGAAAATCTAAAGGAAAATTCTAAAGATTATATAGATATAAGCAACAAATACATATCAAAAGATTATTTGGAACGTATGACCCAAAAAATTAAGGAAAATATAAAAACTATAAATTCGGTTGGTGTTAAAAATTATTTCCATGATCAATTTTTCATAGAGAATAATTATATTGATGAATTAATAGATAAAATCGATGGGTTAAATATTATAAATGACCAGTTATTTGTTGATAAAGAAACAACTGTTGATTTAGAGGTTTACCAGAACGTTATCAAGGAGATGTCGACCGATCTATCAGTTAAACGTGTTGATATAAATAAGTTCAATAAAGAATCTATAAAAGAACTCTTTATGAACGAGTATCTATTTAGAGTTGATAAAAATATAATTATTGGAAAAGAGCATAAATCAGAGCTTGTTGAAATTCTGCAAAAATTACCTGATATTTTTGATGTATCCGAATTTAAAGAAGCTTCTAATTTATCCAGAAAGTATGCAATACCTTATTTGGAGTTTTTAGATAAATTTTTATACACTTCAAAAATTAATAGTTCAGGAAAAAGAAAAAAATTAGTTTGATACGTAGAGGTTCTCTCGTTTTCTTTCAACTTCATTTAAGCCACCCCATACACCAAATGGTTCTGAAATTTCATTTGCTTCATCCAAACATTCGATCTTTACAGGACAACCGCTACAGACTGCTTTGGCTTTGGCTTCCCTTTTTTCTCTATCTTCTTTCTTTTCAAATGTAGCTGGCGGAAAAAAAAGATTGCTACTATGTTGTCTGCAAAGTGCATCGTATTGCCATGTAGAAACTTTTATTTGAAGCATATGTAAACAGTAATTAAAGATTCTATTGTGTAAAAAGATTTTTTTCGCGAAGTAATTAACTAAATTGACAGTTTTCCATCTATTTCGGCAATTTCTACTTCTTGATTAATTTCTAAAGATTGTTTATTTTTTATTTCTACAACAAAATTATTGCTTTCTAATTGGACAAGTGCTCTGTTATCACTTAACAATTCAACAATTTTGACCTTTGAGCCCTTAAACGATGACATTGCACTTGTGTCTGTAGTAAGCCTGGATCTAATAACTGTAGGTATTGCAACAAAATAAAAGAAAGAGATTATTGAAGAAGCAAATATCATCAAGAAATTATTTATTTCTAATTGGTAATTTGAAAACATTACAATTGATGAAATATGCAAAATCGAAAAAGCAGCTATTCCTAAAGGACCAAAATATCCCCTTGCTAATATTTTTATAAAAATCAGAAAAGAAATGAGAAATAGAATTAAACCATAATAATTTAAACCGAACTCAGTAAATGTTATAGAGGAGAAGCCAATAAGCAGAGCTCCTATAAATGCCATCAATCCAGGCCCAATTGCAAATAGCTCTAAACCTAGTAGTGCAAAACCTAGAGCAAAAAATAAATAAGTAAAGAATGGGTTTGATATTGAAATATAAAATCTTTCATACAAAGACGGTTTTACAAATTTGATTTCATTAATATCATCAGAGTTAATATCGAAACTTACAATGCCAGATGTTCCTGATTCTTCTGAAATTATATTGGATATTATTTTTTCATTTCCTAAGTTTTCAATAAATGCTCCAATTGAACCTACGACCATATAACCTTCATAGATTCCTTCTTGATTTATAAATTCGAACTCATTATCAGAAAGTTTATTAATAATTGTTGTACCAGGTGATATACCAACGTAGTCAAATGACTTCAAAAGTCTTGCATCAACTGTTGTCTCGTTTGGCCCGACCCAGATGGCTTTTGGTGTTTTGATGCCCTTAAGTAATTCTTGTAATTCAACGACACTATTTTCACTTGTGTCAGAAGCGTTGTATTGAATAACAAATAAGCTTGTTTCTCTTAAATCATTCTCGCCTATATATCTTTGAATGGCATTGATATGACTATTTGAAAATATACCATCAATTTCGAATATGCTAATTTGTGTTATATTTACAGCTGCAAAAAATAATATAGGTAATAGTTTTAACATTTTATATACTTAAATATATACAATAGTAGTCTTTTAAAACTGTGAAAATTTGCTTGATAACAGATAACGAATGGGTAAAGGATTCTTTACTAAAGTATCTTGATTTTGATTACAATTTTACTCATCTTATTGGTAGTGATGATATCAAATTATCATACGATTATATTTTTGTTGATATGCAAGTTAATAACAATGGCGGTCCTTCAATCATCAGAGAAATTGGGCGCAACAATAAATTTGCAAATTCAAAAAAAATTCTATTAATTGACAGAGAAGCAGATGTTTTTCAGGCTAAGAGGGTTGGAGCTGATGGACATCTTTTAAAACCAATTGATAAAACAAATTTAAAAAAAGTATTTACTTAAAACAAAAATTATCTAAAATCAATGATACAAATTGAGTATTAACTTTGACATCGTTTTATACATAGTATTTTTTCTTTGCCTAATCTTGTCTGGCATGCTTTCAGGCTCTGAAACAGCTATAACTTCTATTCCAATACAAAAAATACATCAATTGGATGAAAACAAAAAGAATAAAAGGATTAAAAGAGCTAAAGAAAATATTGAAAAAACTATTGGTGGAATATTAGTTGGTAACAACTTTGTTAATATATTGATGGCATCAGTTGCAACACTTATTTTTGTAAGGCGTTTTGGAGAAAGTGCAGGTAGTGCGATAGCAACGGTGTTTACTACAGTTATAGTTCTAATTTTTGGAGATATTACTCCAAAAACTTTGGCAACGAAGTTGCCGATATCATTTTTATCAAGAACTACGTTTTTAGTTGAAATTCTTTCAAAAGTATTTGCTCCATTTACTGAAGGTATAACAAAGATGATAATGAAATTTGTTAAAACACCTGATGAAGATGATGCAGAGGTTACAGAAGCTGACATACAAGCTTTAACCGCACTTGGTGAAATTGAAGGGCAAATTTTACCAGCTGAAAGAGAGATTATTGATTCACTTCTAGATTTTTCTGATAGACCTATTAAAGAAATTATGACTCCAAGGGTAGATGTTTTGTTTCTATCAATTCCTGTTGTTATGGAGGATGTAAGAAAAATTGTTGATGAAAAAAGAATATCGAGAATGCCAATTTCAAGAACAGAATCATTAGATGATACTTTTGGAATTGTATACGTAAAAGATTTATTCAATCTTGAAAATGAAGCTACATCAGTAGAAGTAGAAAATCTTGTTAAAGATGCAATTTACCTACCAGAATACACAACTGTACTGTCTGCTTTAAATATTCTTAGAGAAAATCAGGCAAGCTTTGCATGTGTAATAGATGAGAATGGTGGAATAGAAGGTGTAATTACTATCAAAGACGTTCTTTCTGAATTCGTTGGCGATCTGCCAGATGAACATGATGAAAGATTCAAAGGAATTAAAAGACTAGGTCCTGGTCAATGGGTTGTAGAGGGGAAAACAGACATTGATGATTTTGAAGAATTTTTTGGCCTTGAGTCACAAGAGTCTGATGTTGCTACAGTAGGAGGGTTGTATTTAAGCTATTCAGAAAAACTGCCAAGTATAAATGAAAAAATTACAGTCCATGGACTTGAGCTTACTGTTTCAGCAATCGACAACAGAAGAATCGATTCGTTGATTGTTAAGAAGATTGCAAAAATTACCTGATCAAATTACTTCAAAAGCTTTAAGTAGCTCATGTTTGTTTGGTGAATTATCAAAATCTTCCTTTGACTTATGAGCCTCGACATGCCAATCTGTTAACTCATTAATTAATAATTCTTCATCAACGCCGTTAACTTTTATGGTTATTTCCCCATTTTGTGGTGCAGCCATGGTCATTATATTGATAATACTTTTTCCATTTGCAACCTTATCATCAAAAAAGATTTCAATGTCGCTTTCAAACTTGTTACATAATTCCACAAATTTAGCACCTGGGCGAGTATGCAAACCAGGATATATCAGTATTTTAAATTTTTTTTCTACTGCCATTATTTATAATATTAGTCATTTTTCGATAAATTCTTAATTGCTATTTGTCAGAATATGGAGTTATGAACAATTAAGACCTTTTATAATTCACTTATGAAAAATTTAATTTATATCCTTCTGGGAGCCGGTTTTTTAGCAATTATTTCCTCAAGTGCATCAGGGTTTTTAACTACTGAAACAAGTAATACTCTTGATAACCTATATGAAGAAACTTTCTATATTGATCCAGAAAATATTGAAATCACAAATGAAAACATCGTGATTACGCTATCACAACAAAATAAAAATAACGCCGAAAAGAAAATTAACGATTGTTTGAATTATTACAAGAAAGTTTATGAAAATTTAAATATAAATTGTGATTTAGTAGTAAAAGAAAGTGTTGCGCTTAATTCTTCTTGTGTGCATAAATCGGGAGTTTTTGTCAAAGAAGAAACTCAGGAATACATAAAGATTACAACCTACAGCAACTGCTGATTAATCGAATATTGAACCTAAAAGACTATCTTCTTCAGTTTCTATTTCAGCGATTGTGTCGCCAACATTGACTAAATCGCCCTCTTCACAAGCTAATTCAGTAATTTCTCCTGAGTAAGGTGATTCTAGATCCATATCAACTTTGTCAGTGGAAATTTCGCATATAGTAGCGCCCTTTTCAATCTTTGAACCAACGTCAACTTTCCAACTTAAAATTTCAGCTTCGGTCATTTGATCAGACATTGCCGGTAATTGAATTTTTTCTTTTGCCATATATATATTTATAACATACTTTTGACTGCATTAGTAATGTCTTCAGCTTGAGGAATAACGTTTAATTCAAGATGTTTTGCAGAAGGCATGGGTGAATGTAGTCCTGAGACCAGCTTTGGAGCAACCTCGAGTTCATGAAATAACTCGCTTTCAACAATTTTTGAAATTACGGTCGTTCCTACAGAACTATTGGAAGGAGCTTCCTGACAAACTAAGAGTCTTTTTGTTTTTTTAAGTGAATTTTTAATAGTCTCGTAATCTATTGGTGAAACTGTCTGAAGGTCAATTAGTTCAATTGAACAATTTTGTAATTCTTCAGCAGCTATTGCTTCTTTTGCAACATTTACCATATTTGAGTAGGCAACTATTGTCATGTCGTTTCCTTCTTTAATAAGATTTGCTTTACCCAACATGCTTGATTCCTTGGGAATATCATTAAGTTCTACATTGCCTTTGATTTTATATATTAACTTATGTTCCATAAAAATGATTGGGTTAGGATCTACAAAAGAATGCAGTAATAGATCATAAGCATTCTGAGGATTTGAAGGTGTGACTACTTTTAATCCCGGAACATGGCAAAACCATGATTCAAGTGACTGACTGTGCTGTGCTGCGGCCCCTGTCCCAGCTCCACTAGCGCCTCTAACAATTATTGGTACATTTACTGATCCACCGTACATAAAATGAAGCTTTGCAGCTTGATTAACAATTGGATCCATAGCATTAACAATAAAATCACTAAACTGCATTTCTACAATGGGCTTTCCGCCTGTCATTGATGCTCCAACAGCTAAACCTGCGATGACATCTTCAGCAATTGGAGTGTCTTTAATTCTCTCCTCTCCAAATTGAGCTAAAAGTCCATCGGTAACTCCAAAGGCACCACCGTAAATTCCAATATCTTCACCAGCAATAAACGCTGTGGGGTTTTCTTCTAATATCAAACTAAGGGCTTTATTTAATGCCTGTCCAGTTGTTAACTCAGGCATACGAATCCTCTTCTAAATTTGTTATTGGACTGAGCGGGGAATCTAATGCCTGCTTAACCGATTTTCTGATTAAATCCTTTATTTCTGTATCAATATCTTTTAGTTGATCTTCACTAATTCCAGACTCAATTAATTTTCCAATGTATCTTTTTATAGGGTCTTTTTCTTCTTTCCAATATTCAATTTCATCACTTGTTCTGTATAAGTTTCTATCAGATTTTGAGTGTCCTCTATATCGATATGTAACTGCTTCAATAAATTTTGGGCCCCCAGACGATAAAATTTTATTCTTAAAATTTAATATGTTTTCATAAACAGCCTCAACATCGTTACCATCAATTTGAATACTCTCTATTCCATAAGAATTTCCTCTGGATGCAATTGAGTCGCCTGCAACCGCTTTATCGGTTGCCATTGACATTCCATACTGATTATTCTCACATAAAAATAACACTGGAAGACTCCATAGGGATGCTAAATTTAAAGCCTCATGAAATGAGCCTTCATTTACCGCTCCATCTCCAAAGAAACAAAGGATAATATTGTCTTTTTTTTGCATTTGGAATGATAAAGCTGCTCCAACAGAAATTGTTAAACTACCAGCGACAATTCCATTGGCACCAAGATTGCCATTTGACAAATCAGCAATATGCATTGACCCACCACGGCCTCTACAATATCCATCTTCTCTTCCAAGTAGCTCTGCAAACATCTTGTATGGTTCGGCTCCTTTTGCAAGACAATGTCCATGGCCTCTGTGTGTTGAAGTAATTAAGTCATCTTTTTGAAGAGCTAAACACGCACCAGCTGCTGTAGCTTCTTGACCGATAGATAAATGCATGGTCCCATGAAGCAAGCCTCTTGAAAACATTTCTTCTAGTGCTTCTTCAAACAACCTAATAAGCATCATCATGCGATGAAGTTCTAATTGAGTGGTTGTACTAAGTCTCATTAAAGACTATTTAACTAGCTTCTTGAAGTTTTCTTAAACTATTAATTAAATTTTCCGGAAGTTCAACTGAATCTTTTGTTATTGGTTCACCTTTTTTTAGTTCTTTAATAACAGTTGCGCCTTCTAATAAGCCAAGTGGAATTAAATTGTCTGTATTTGCAACAGGATAAGTTACACCGTATGTGGCAAATCCCCCAATTCCATCAATCTTTTCACCTTTTTTTAGGTCTTTTTTTGCATGACCAATAACTTCTGCAATCCATGACTTTGGTTGTAGCCCGGGTTCATTATTTATGATGGCCATCCCAATACTTCTAGGTGCTTCAATTGAAGCGAGGTGATAAGGCCTATAAAGAGTGTAATAGGGACCTTCTCCCATAGATAAATATTCCATTTCTTCAATAACAGTTGGGTTGTCCGATTTCACAATAGAAAATACTCCTGGTGCTGGTCCAAATGCATAGTCAACTCTTCCAGATTCACTTAAAACACCCCCATCAGCTTGAGGGATAAGGACTTTGTTTAATTCCTCTACCGAACTTACTGGTCCATTCATGCCAATTAGATCTGGTGGTAAATTAATTGCATTTGCTAAAGCCGTCATTTCAATCATAGTTTTTGAACCATCTTCAAAACTTGCTAGCATTTTTGGATTCATATTCTTCTTAGTAGCTTTTTCTAAACAGGTATCAGGATTTGCAGTTTGGTCTAGTGGGTTGTTTTTTCCTTTTCCGACACACACTATCTCAAAACCTAAATCCACTGAGAAGTCATATAACTCTTTACATGCAACTGGTTCATCACCATTCGCAACACTATAAACTACATTATTTTTATTTGCTTTATTGGCTAAATACATCCCTATTGTGACATCTGTCTCTACATTTAACATGAGTATATGTTTTTGTGCCTCAATACAGGCATCAGCAACCTCCGCACCAACCCATGGCACTCCAGTTGCTTCGAATACAATATCTATTGGTAGTTCTGCAAGAGCAGCTGCATTATCTACTACACCACCTTGTCCGCTTTCGATAGACTTTGACGCCTCCTTGTTGTGTTTTACATACTCAACTCCAGCAAGATGTAATGCATTCTCAGCTCTTCCAATATCTATATCAGCACAAGCAACAAGGTTCATTCCTGGTATTTTCCCAATTTGTGCAGCAAGGCCAGAACCCATTTGGCCAGCACCAGCCAACCCAACTCTTACTGGTCTACCTAAATCTTTTTCACGAGCAATTAATAATTCTGTATAATTCAATTGTTTATCCTTAAATTATCCCCAGTACTTATATTGGGTTTATTATCAAATGTACACCTGACATCTCCAAGCTGTGCTTCCTCAGTTGAAGAGTCGAGTTTTAAAACTAAGTGACCTAAATTTTTAAAGTTTTCATTGGCTACAGGCCCTACAGAGACAACTTCTAAATTAGAATCTGAAAGACTTATTTTTGTTCCAACTACTATTTCACCAGAGATTTGCTCTAGTTTATGTATTACCGCAAAATCTTGAAGTTCCTCTGGTGCATTGTCACCAAAAAAAACTACAATTCCTTCATCTAAAAATAAATTAGCTTGTTCGCCTATTCTTACTATTTCTGAAGAATAAATTTGCATTAAGCTTCAGTAACTTGATCCTCAGAAACTCCAGAAACAAAGTTCTCTTCTTTAATAAACTGAGCAAGTGGACCTGCTGGTGTAGTGTCATGAATATCAATCGTTGGTACGCCCTTCATAGGATATACACCGATTCTCGCAGTTCCTCCACAATCAATTACTGCACAAGCCATGGCTTTAAAGCTTCCCTCTGGTGATGATTTAAAGCCATCAAAGGCTTCCGCCCCAGTTAAATCAGCAATTTTTTGAGCAACTGGATGAATTCCTCCACCGGTAACACAAACAATGTATTTTTTTTCATCAGTTGGTTGTATTTCTAAAGGGCCTCCCCAACCACTTGGCCCTGCTTCTACTTTTACTTTTTTATAATCTGCCATAGTTTCTCCTTTAAAAATATGTAACGCTCTGATTTTAGTCAGAGCGTTACAAATTTAAAAATTGTTAAGTTATGTCTTTACAAACCTAGTGCAAATAAATAACCAACAACGACTGAGATTGGTCCAGTAATCATTCTACTTGTTAGAACTGCTGGAACACCAACCGTAACTGTCTCCGGTTCTGCTTCACCAAGAGCCAGACCAACCGGTACGAAGTCACAACCAACCTGTGGGTTAATTGCAAATAAAGCTGGAAGTGCCATTGAAACATCAATGTTTCCACGTCCAATTTCAGTACCAATTAATACACCAACGATCTGAGCAATTACTGCACCAGGTCCTAGTAGTGGTGATAAAACAGGTATTGCGCATATGATACAAACTATCATTAATCCGCCTAAACTGCTTGCAAAACCTTTAATACCATTTGCAATAGCGTCACCAACACCGGTTTCTAAAATTAAACCAATGACAAAAGTAACGAATGCCATAAATGGAATTATTGTTTTTAAACATAGGTCAACAGCATCTCGACCTGCTTGGAACAATGTTCCAACCACGCCACCAACTGATCGACCAATTCTCTCTATTAAAGCTTGCATTATTCAACACCTGCCCTTCTTGACGTCATAATGTTATAGATAATATCAGTTACGATACCTCTAATTAATATGACTACAAGGCCAGCAAGAAGATATCTAACTGCTAAAGCAGTTACCATATCTGGTGCAACTATTTCTACACCTGCTGCAATCCCTAACCATACAAATAACTCTCCACCATTCGCATGTGGAAAAATTCCTGTAATGGGATGAACAAAGCTTACTGCTGAATCATAAAATGCTGGTTTATGTTTTTCAGGTAAAAAGGTACCGAATGTATAGCAAACTGGATTAGTAAGCATAAATACAGCTACAAACGGTAAAAGAGTATAACGAACAGGCATGTAAATTGCCCCTTCTTGAGAAGCCCATTTTGCAAAGCCCTCAACTCTTTCCTCACCAATGAACTTGACTAAAGCGTTAACTGCAGTCAAGAACACAACCACAATTGGAATAATTCCAGTTGTGAAACCAACAAACACATCAGCAGCGGTTCTAAATACTTGGATAAAGGCTTCTGCGCCTGCTACCAAAGCATCCATATCTCCCCCTCCTTATAATTAATTTGTCGAATTACTATCTGCTTTACTTTGAAGTTTTTTTATCAAAGTGTCAGCTGCCATTTTGGCGGCATCCCAGATAGGTTCTTTGTTTTCTGAGTTAGCAATTTCATTTAATGTTTTGCCATTAAATAACGAAACTTTTTTACTTTTTGCAAAAGTAGTTACCCCCTCTAGAGTAAGACCGTTAACAATGGTTGAATTTACATCAGCAGAGATTGCTAGATAGATTTTTTTTCTCCCCCATTTAGGTTGATTTACACCTATAGCGACTTCCAAGCCAGGTCCTTTTATGCTGTTTACTGCATCTAAGAAACCAGTAGCCTGTTTTTTAGCAAGATACATCTGTAAAACCCACATAAGTGCGAGTGTTACAAATATGACACCAAGTGCATATGGTGAACTAGATAACAACTTCCATCCTTCAACTTAAATAGTTACTTTAATTCTACATAAATGATTCTTCGAATTTTGGTAAAAACCCGAAATCTTAAAAATAATGTAACCATTTTTGATTAAGAAAGGCTTATTTTTATGGTTTTTTTAAATCATTTCCTCAAGTTTAAAGATATCTTCTATGAAAGTTACCTTCATATTTCTTGGATCGCCAGGAATTACTACTGCCTCAAGCTCAGAATATTTTGATACGCATTCTGTTGTGTCGACTGCTTGCCATTTATCTAATTTTGCTAATTCGTAGGATTTCCAAAGTTCTGAAGCTGGAAATATCTGTGGAGTTTGTATCTCTACAATTGTTTCTTGGATTTCTTCTTTGTTAAATTCCTGTTTTTTCATAAGATTATCTGAGTTATACCCAGGAGCTGAAGCTCCATATTTTTTTGCAACATCAATAAGCTCGTCTAACAAATAACCAGGCAACAAAGGTCTTGCACCATCATGAATTAAAATTAGGTCCTCTTCATTTATGTCTGGTCTTTCCTTTAAATAAAGAAGTCCTTGATATTCACTTTCATGTCTGGTGTTCCCACCAATTGTTACGCCAGACAATTTTTTGGGGTTAACTAACTGAATTACATTATTAGTTTTTTCCCAGTCTTCATCCCTTACAACCAATATTATTGAGTCAACTTTATCAGAGTTATCTAGGGTCTCTAATGCCCATGAAAGTGCTGGCTTGCCGCCAATTGGAAAGTAAACTTTGTTTTCTTCATTATTAAACCTGTCGCTAGAGCCACCAGCTAATAGAATAGAATGTACTTTCAATTTAAAATTTCTTGAATAATCGTTCTAACCTCTTCAGCATTATTTTGTTGTAAAATCTGTTCTTTTATCTTTTGTTTGTTAATTTTTGAGTGTGTATCTAAAGCATCAAATACAAAAGGAGATGCTGAAGGTGCCATGCTAAGTATCTTTAAACCTAAGATGTATAAAACGAATGCTGAGACGGGATCTGATGACATTTCACCACATACTGAAACCTCGGTATTGTTCGTATTACAACAGTCAATTACATTAGAAATTGCCCTAAGCACCGCTGGATGAAGTGGGTCTTGGTATGGGCTTAGATTATTGTTACCACGGTCTGCAGCCATAATGTACTGCGTCAAATCGTTGGTGCCAATAGATATGAAATCAACGATTTCTGAAAACTTATCAGCAATCAAAGCTGACGAGGGTGTCTCTACCATGATACCCAGTGGGGGAACTTCAACATTTAAGTTATTCGCTATTTTAGCAACAAACTCTTTTGCTTTTATAAAATCTTCTATAGTAGAAATCATTGGAAACATGATTTTTACTCTTCCTACTGATTTAGAATTTAAAATTGATTTTATTTGTGTGTCGAATAGTTCAATATCATCCAACAATAATCTAATACCCCTTACGCCAAGAAAGGGGTTTTCTTCTGAAGGTAAATTAAGATAACCTACTTGTTTGTCACCTCCAATATCAAGAGTTCTATAGACAATTGTTCCTGTGAATTTTTGAGTTATTTGCTCTAGAACCCTTGTTTGTTCCTCAAGTGTTGGAATGGTTGTATTGTCTAAATATATAAACTCGGACCTAAATAAGCCAATGGAGTTTAAAAAAGGATGATTAAATGAGATAATCTCCTCTAAAGAACCAATATTAACTCTGAATTCTACTCCTAGTGCTTCGTACTTTTTTTTAGTAAAATTATCAATCAACTTTGTTATATTGCCTTGTTTTTCTTTTAATTCAGATATCTGATTCTCACTTGGAGAAATAACAATATTTCCCGTATCACCGTCAATTGTCATTAACTCGCCATCGACAATATTGTCGAGCAAGCTTTTTACGCCGATTACGCAAGGGATACCCAAATTTTTTGCAACAATGACAGCGTGCGAAGTAAACCCTCCTTCTTTTAATATAATTCCATTAACTTTACTCAAATCCATTGATGATGTATCTGCTGGTGTTAAGTCCTCAGCAATTAAAATAGTGTTTTCGTTTAACGTAATTTCTCTTTCAATATTTTGCATATTGAAAACAAGGTGTTTTCCTACAGAAAGTATGTCTTCAGCACGTTGCTTAAAATAAACATCTTCCATTGATTCAAATACACTTGCAGTGGATGTAAAAATACTATATACCTCTTCAACTGAAGAATCTAAATTTTGATTTAGTTGATCTACTATTTCAGGATCTTTAAGGATCAATATATATGCATCTAAAATATCAGCTTCATCATTTCTCTCTTTTGAGCGAAAATCAACGATTTGAGAACTAAATTTTTCAACCAGTTGTTTGCTAGCCTCAGCATGAGTGAGGATTGCTTCTTTATCAAAATCTATCTCATTTTCATAAACAAATGACGAACCTATTGCAACACCTAGTGAAGCACCTAATCCCTTAACACTTGTCATATATACATCAAACCTTATTCAAAATTTTACTTTTATAATTTCTTATTACTCAAAAATATTATTAGTTTAACTTATATGCAAATTTTAGTGCTTGAGATTAATACTTCTATTACTTTGTTTAATTTAAGTGACAAAAATGGGTCACTTAAATTCAAAAATTTAGGAGAAATACAAGACTCAAATCAATTAAATTATAGTGACGATACAAAGTGTTTGATTATAGATACAACAGCACCTGAAGAGCCAAAGCTTTCTATGTTACTTGCAAATTTTATTAATTCGGAATACAAAATAACTACTAATAATGTAACTAATGCTATTAAAAAAATAAACACAGATGGTCAGATAATTGAGCACCTTGATCGTGAAGAATACACAAGGTTGTCAACCCCATCAAAAGCAACTATTGGAATGGTCAGGTCATACTTTAATAAATACGCATCATGGAGCTTTAACAAATTTATAGCTTTACATAGTTCTTACTATGACCAATACCAGACTCTCAAGCCTGAAGTCTATTTAGAATCTAAATAGACCTGAGTTATTCCAGCAATAATAACCAATCCAAAACCAAAATATTGAAAACCCTTTATTGTTTCATTTAAAATCAAAGCTCCTATTAACACACCGGTTACAGGCTCTAAATATGTTATTGTTCCAATTGCTAATGGTGTAACAATTTTTACAACATACCAATAAGTAGCTAAACCTATTCCTGTTAGAAAGAACCCTAAGAATAAACTTACTAATAAATTATCAAGCATCCAATCAAATCCTGAAGCTGTAAATGGAGATAAACAAATTGCAGCAAAAATTACCTGTATAAATGCAACATTCAAGCCACCGTATTCTTTTGACTTTTCAGAACCGTAGATTATTAAAAGCGCAAGTGTTATTGCGCTTATGATTCCATAAACAACACCGATAGGTGAGGCAATACTTGTTATATCTAGAAGAAAAAACAAACCAAAAAATCCAGATAAAATAATTAGGATTTGATATTTTGCAACCTTTTGACCTCTTAACATTTCGATGAATATTACAAAAATTGGATATGAAAATACTAGCCCAATACCGACGGCAACACTATTTAGCTCAATAGACTTAAACATAGTTGACCAGTGAATTGCTAGTAAAGGCCCTAATACAAATCCAGAATTAACTAATTTTTTTGTTATACCTTTTTTCTTGAGAACGAATATTAGTAAAAAAATTGATCCTAAAAATGTTCTTATACCTACAAGCGATAACGGGCTTATGTTTGATGTTCTAATAATTAATGGAATTGTGCCCCAAGAAATGGCTAAAAAACTTATTAATAAATAGGCTCTAAGTTTGAGGTTCAAACTTACTGCTGTTCTTGTTTTGAGTAATTACTAAATTGTGTAAATTCTTTACTGAAGAAAAGCTCTACTTTGCCGGTCTGTCCAGACCTATTCTTAACAATATTGACTTCAGCAACGCCTGGTATTTCAGTTCCAGGATTGTAATAATCATCCCTGTAGAGCATCATAACAATATCTGCATCTTGCTCTATTGCGCCTGATTCACGCAAGTCTCCCAACCTTGGTCTTTTATCTTCTCGTGCTTCCGCTGCTCTATTTAACTGTGAAAGAGCAAGTATTGGAACTCTTAATTCACGTGCTAAGTTTTTCAAATTTCTACTGATTTCAGCAATTTCTTGTTGCCTATTATCTCCAGAAGAACTCTGCATGAGCTGAAGATAGTCAACAACAATTAAATCTAAACCTTTTGATGATTTGAGTCTTCTCGACTTAGCTCTAATATCAGTAACTGTGATTACTGGAGCATCATCAAAATACAGTGGAAGACTATTGACTTTTGACGCAGCTTCTACAACTCTTGACCATTTTTCTGGTCCCAGCTGTCCTTTTCTTGCATCTCCTGAAGTAACTTTTGCTTCAGAAAATAAAACTCTTTGTACCAGTTCCTCTTTTGTCATTTCAAGAGAAAAAAATGCAACAACCTTACCTTCTTTTGAGACATTTGTACCAATATTCAATCCGAGTGAGGATTTACCCATGCTGGGTCTAGATGCAAGAACTATTAGATTACCTTCTTGAAGCCCAGATAGGTAATAATCAAGATCAGAGAAATAAGTAGGAAGGCCTGACAAGCCAGTACCACGATTTTCAATCTCTTCGATTCTCTCGATAGCACCCTCTAAAACATCATTAACTCCTACTAATCCATCTCCAATAGCATCATCGGAAGCAGTAAAAATAGTTTGTTCAGCTTCATCAAGAACACTGTGAATTTCTTTGTCCATTGCCATTGCCAAGAGTTCGATTCTTCCACTGGCTTTAAGTAACTTTCTTCTATGTGAATGCTCTAAAACTATTTCAATGTATCTTTCAAAGTTTGCTGAACTTGGAACATTGTCTACTAGCCGTGCAATATATGATGCATTGATTGATTTAGAGTTTTTTGAATCTTTAAATATTAATTCAGAAACAGTAACTGTATCAATGGGTTTTCCTGTATCAAACAAACCCTTCATGGCTTCATAAACTGTTTGATTTGAAGGGCTATAAAAGTCAGCTGGTCTAACTTCTTCCATTAATCGCGAGACTGCGTCTCTGGATAATAAAGCGCTTCCTAAAAGTGCCTCTTCGGCTTCAAGGCTGTGTGGTGGAACTTTGCCTAATGACTGAGTGTCTCTTGATGAAAGTGCTTCAGGGCCAACCATTATTTTGTTTCAGGTATGATTTCTAGTGTCGTTTCAAATTTCGCATCTGGTCCTAAGACAATAGAAATCGAATGAAGACCTATTTCTTTGACTTGGTTTTCAACATCGATTTGTTCAGCCTCTAACCTAAATCCTGAGAATGTTTCTATTGCATCAACAATTTGTTCATTACTTACTGCTGCGTATAGTGTTCCCTCATCTGTTGTATTTTGAGATATTACAATTTTTGCATCAGCAAGCGCTGTTTTGATTGATTCAGCTAATTCATTATTGGCTACTGCTTGTATTTCTCTTTTTTCTCTTAATGCTTCAGCAAACTTAAGGTTACTTGAATTAGCAACAACTGCCAGCTTTTTAGGCAATAGATAATTTCTGGCATATCCTTTAGCTACATCGACTACATCGCCCTTTCTTCCTAGAGACTTTACATCAGAGTTGAGAATAAGTTTCATCTTCTGTTGTAGCTTTGCTTGTATGAACTTGTAGTCACATAGGGAAGTAGAGCTAGCTCTCTTGCGACTTTAATTAAACGAGCAACTTTTGCTTGTTCTTGTTTTGTAATTCCTGTTATCAAACTGGATCTAATTTTTCCTCTATCAGAAATAAATTTTTCAAGTAACTTCACGTCTTTGTAAGTTGCATTTTCTATTTGCTGCTTTGTAATTCTTCTTTGCTTAGGAGCCTCGTATTTTGAGGATCTTCTTGTACCACTCTTTTTTCCGTTTGCCATAATAAATCTCCTTAAAACGGTGCTTCGTCTTCTTCGTAGTTTTCTCTAGCAACTGGTTCCTGTGAAGTTCCCATACCGCCTGATACCCTCTCAATATTTGCTTTTGCCCATCGTAAGCTAGGAGCTATTTCATCAATAGAGAGGTCAACAATTGAACGGTTTTGGCCATCTTGTGTTTCCCAAGACCTGTAATTTAATCTTCCGACTACAACCACTCTCATTCCTTTTTGTAATGAAGCAGCCGCGTTTTCTGCCATATCGTTCCAAACTGTTCCTTGAAAAAACATCGGATCTCCCTCTTCCCAGGATCCATCAGAGTTTCTTTTTCTTTTATTTTGTGCGATTCTAATTTCTGCAAGAGTTGCACCACCGTCAGTAACCCTGATTTCAGGGTCTGCGGTTAAATTTCCTACTATTGTTACTGTGTTATCTACCATTTTTATATACCTCTAGCTTTCCATCTTTAAGACTTTGTGTCTAATGACATCATCAGATATTTTTAGCACTCTATCGAGTTCTGCGGGAACATTTGAAGGGCTTTCAAAGCTTGTTATCGTGTATATTCCCTCTTTGAATGTATCTATTTCGTAAGCTAGCTTTCTTCTTTGCCAAACTCCTTGTTCTGACACATTTCCACCACCATTTGAGATAACTTCTGAAATGGATTTGTGAACTGATTCGACGATTGATTCGTCTGCTGTGGGTCTCACGATTGAGACCAAATCGTATTTATTCATTTTTCTCCTATGGACACTTGTACGTGGCTTCTTTAGAAGCAGGTACTAATTAATTTAATACTAAATATGTACTATGACAGAATTTTTTTAATTTCTTTTTTCCACTCTTTAAGTGAATCTTGAATATCAGAACCCATATCGTAGGAATGTTCTTCAGTTGGAAAGTTAAGACTTTCTATGTCTTTTTTATATTCAAGTAGTGCTTTAACTGTTGCATCATATTGCTCACCATATCTTTTAACGAACTTAGCATCTATGTATTCTTTTGATTTCATACCTATGAGATCATGAATCACAAGGACTTGCCCATCTGTATACTTTCCAGCACCTATGCCAATTGTTGGTATTGTTAAATTTTCTGAGATAGATTGAGCAACAATAGTAGGAACACCTTCTAGGACCATTGCAAAACATCCTGTTTCTTGCAAAAGAAGAGCTTCTTCGAAAAGTTTTTTAGCTAAATCTAAAGTCTTGCCTTGAATTTTGTAACCCCCCATTAAGTTTTTTGATTGTGGTGTTAAACCCAAATGTCCCATCACTGGGATTTCAGCATCTATTAATGCCTTTATAACTTCTTTTCTTTTTTCTCCACCTTCTACTTTTACAGAATCTGCTTTGCCTTCTTGTATGAATCTACCGGCATTTTTTAATGAATCAGAAATATTTATGTGATATGACAAATAAGGCATATCGGCAACAACTAATGATGAGGGGTTGGCATTCGTGACCGCTTTTACATGATGCAACATTTCATCGACAGTGACAGAAAGTGTATCATCATGACCAAGAACAACTTGTGCTAGAGAGTCACCAACTAAAACGATATCAATTTCTGCCTCAGAAACTGCTTTTGCTGTTGGATAATCGTAAGCAGTCATCATAGAGATAACTCGATTGCCTTTTAAATTATTAATATAAGGTACTGTTTTTTTCATTTCCTCTCTCCGCTTTATAAGTCGAAGGATTCATTACTATTCTATTAATATTTTATTATTAAACAAGATACTTATTGATATGATTTATTATTTCTAGTCATTGCAAATAACATCAATATGTGAGTTATTTAAAATATTTAACCTTATTAATATTTATATCATGCTCAGTAGCTAGCTCGGGAGTTGTAATGAATGACGATGGATACGAAAAAGCTTATTTTGCCGGTGGTTGTTTTTGGTGTATGGAGCCTCCATTTGAGGCAATGGAAGGTGTGATAGAAGCTACATCAGGATATATGGGTGGTTCTATAGAAAATCCTACATACGAAGAAGTCACTACAGGTGAAACTGGACATGCCGAAGTTGTAGAAGTCTTGTTTGACCCAACAATTGTTACATATGAAGAATTACTAGAAGTGTTTTGGAGAAATATTGACCCTACAGCTTTAAACTACCAATTTGCAGATGTTGGGTCGCAATATAGAACAGAGATTTTTACAGTTGGAAGTGAACAGAAAGATTTAGCTGAACAGTCAAAAGTCGAATTAGAAAATTCTGGTAAATTTGATAAGCCAATTGTTACTGCAATTTCAGAAGCGCCTGCATTTTATATTGCTGAAGAATATCATCAGGATTTTTATAAAAAACAAAGTATGCGCTATCAAATGTACGCAAAAGCAAGTGGAAGAAAAGGGTTTCTCGAAGACACTTGGGGAGAAGACTAATACATAATTGTTTTAGTTAAGTGATGAGGTCTCTCATCTGCATGGAAGTCGGTCCAAATTTTGAAATCTAATTGTGGAATTATAATTTTTTCTTCCTCCTTTTTATAATTATTTATAAGTTCTGTCAATTTTGCAGTTGCATATATTGAAGTAGATCTGATTTCAATTTCCTCGGTAGAATCTTTATCAATAAGAATTCCGGAATCTATTTTTTCCTTTAGTTCAGAAGAATATTTAACAATTCCAAAACTCTCTAATGCAACTGGAATAATATAATCAGCAAATGCTGTCATATTCTCCATGTCCTCTATATAAAAATATCTTTTTGAAAGCTCTCTGTGAATTCCCCAGAATGCTAGTTGCGCCAACTTAAGAAAATATACTTTTTCATTTTCAAAAATCGAATGGTCATCAAACCTTTTAAAATCTCTTATTAGTCTTTCGACTAACCCTTTTCCATTGTCATAAAGTTTTTTGGGTCCATCGTCTATGAAATTTATCCAATCTCCATCATATTTTGTAACTAAAATATCTCCAACATTATTAAGTATTTTTACTTTTTCATCAGCCATAGGCATTTCAATATTCCCAGTAAAAAGTGTCTTGAATTCTTTTAAATTGATATCCCTCATAAAGCGACCTTGGGTAAGAGGAATTCCTTGGTCTAAAGCCTTATCTATTTGATAAACCATTGCATCCGTATCTGAATAATTTTCAATTTTATATTTCACAGAAGTCAAAAAATCAGTAAAGACAAAATTGAGGGTGTTTATTAACATCGTTTTTCTTATATATTCTTTTGGAACAGTATTTGTATTTCCTTCGTAATTGATTGAAAAACTATCTTCACTTAATTCAGCTGCTACTTCGTGTAATTTATCTATATCTATTTCTAGACAAGAAAGCTTTGGAATAACTTTTGAAACTGATGATAAAACCTGAGATTCCCAATTAATTTCCATGTAAAAATCCTAATAGATTTTAAGAAAATAATTTTTTATACTTTTAGATTATGAAACCAAAAATCTGTGTAGTTGGAAGTGCAAATATAGATCAAGTTTCCTATGTAAAAAGAACACCTAATGATGGAGAGACAGTTTTTGGCGACTCGTATCAAATGGGTTTTGGTGGAAAAGGAGCGAACCAAGCGGTGATGGCTGGAATTTTAGGTGCAGAAGTTTATGTTATTACATGTCTTGGTAGTGATGTCTATAGAGATATGACGATTGAGAATTTTAAAAACAATGATGTGATAACTGATTATATTCAGACAGTTGATGGATCTAGTGGTGTTGCTCCTATTTGGGTCGATGAATCTGGACAAAACAGAATTATTGTAATACCTGGAGCAAATGATTCAATAGATGGTTCTTTAGCTATAGAAGCGTTGGAAAAAATTGGTAAACCCGATGTTCTGGTAGGACAGTTTGAAATACCAATGAATGTAAATGAACAAGTTTTTTCTTATGCATACAAAAATGGTGTTGAGACTGTACTTAACCCAGCTCCAGCAAATAAGCCCACTGACATTCTGCTCCAAAACACGTCTTGGTTTATACCTAACGAAATTGAATTTGAGGAAATTTATGGTGATATATTTAATGAAAATAATTTACTTTTATTTGCAAAAAATGTTGATACTAATGTTGTGGTAACTTTAGGTGAAAAAGGTTGCGCTTACATAGAAAATAATTCCGTAAAAATAATAAAAGCTGATTCAGTCAAAGCAATAGATACAACCGGTGCAGGTGACGCTTTTGTAGGTGCTTTCTCATTTGCATTAGCAAGTAAATTAGACATTGAAGAATGTCTCAAGTTAGCATTGAAAAAAGCAACTGACTCGGTTACAAAAAAAGGTACTCAGAGTTCTTATAAAAACTAATAAGGAATTTTTAAGCTTGCTTCAAGAATTATATTTGTAGCAATATTTACAGACTCTAAATACTCGTCTTTGCCAAGAGCTTCTTGTCTATTTTGATCACCATAAACTACAAGCAAAGCACCCGTTCTAAGTTTCCTATAACTACCAACAACAAAAAGAGTTGATGCTTCCATTTCTGAACATAAGACACCACCCTTTACCCAAGCATCCCATTTTTGATTAAGCTCATGAGAAACTGGCATGGAGTTAGGGTCGTGTTGTCCATAAAAAGAATCTTTGGACTGAACTACACCGATGTGATAATTTACATCCTTTTCTTTTGCTGCCTCTTCTAGGGCAAAAACCATGTCTGCAGAGGGTACAGCAGGAAACTCCATTGGCATATACTGTGGAGAAGTTCCTTCTTGTCTGACAGCTCCATTTGCAATTACAAAATCGCCAACTCTTGTATGTTCTTGCATTGCACCTGAAGTACCAATCCTGACTAAAGTCTTTGCGCCAATATTAGCTAATTCTTCAATTGCAATTGCTGCAGAAGGGCAACCAATACCTGTGGAAGTAACACTCACTGGCCTTCCTTTATATGTGCCAGTCACAGTTTTGTACTCTCTGTTAAATGCAATTTCTTTGGGGCTATCAAAATGCTGTGCAATAAAATCAACTCTTCCCGGGTCTCCGGGGAGAATAACAAAATCAGCAATATCGCCCTCTTTTAATTGAATGTGATACTGCTTTTCACCGTCTAACATAGACTTTTTTTCTGACATAAAAAAATGTTATCAACAAGTAACAGATTGTCACTAATTTTTTATAAAATCTCTAGAAATTTCTTTGTAAACTGATACTTTAGAACTATGACGATTCCAGAAATAGATTTTCCAAGCAGTGATTCAGATTTCATTAAAGACCCTTATCCCTTTATGAAAGACTTGAGAGAAATATCACCAGTAGTACTAGATAAAACAACTGATTTGCAGCTTGTGACAAGATTTGATGGTGTAAAAAATATTCAAACAAGTAAAAACTTTTCATCTAGTCCGCCCAATGATTTAGAAGGTTCGAAGTCTTCAATTATCGATCCTAAAGAATATGAATACTTTTGGAAAACTGAGGAATTCTCACTACTTAACTTAGAAGGACAGTTGCACGGTGATTTGAGAAATCTCGTTGCAAAAGCTTTTTCAAATAGACAAGTACAGGAACTGAGGCCTTTTATGGAAAATAAATCTTCAAGTTTATTAAAAAGTTTGAAAGGTGAAGAATTTGATCTGCTTAAAGATTATGCACAGCCGTATTCAATTTCTGTTATTGGGAAATTACTAGGTGTTCCCGAAGATATGTATGAAAAATTTTTAGATTGGTCTAACAAAATTGTAAAAATGTATGATTTAAAAGTAAGTGAAAAAGATTCTTTTGCTGCAGAAAATGCAGCAAAAGAATTCTATGAATACACCTTGTCTCTTATAGCTCAAAAAGTTAGCACTCCCGGAGACGATATGATTACGAGACTTGCAAATGTAACTGAAAACGATCAAAAGTTAACAAAAAATCAGATAATTTGCACTGTGATTCTGTTGCTAAATGCGGGGCATGAGGCAACGGTGAATACAATTGGAAACTCTATTGTGACGTTAGCAAATAATAATATTGATACATTAGATCTAGATAAAAAATATAATATTAAAAATATTATTGAAGAACTAATAAGATTTGACAGTCCTCTTCAGTTTTTTCAAAGATGGGTGCTAAATGACGATGAAGTGGGTGGTGTAGAGGTAAAAAAACATTCAAAAGTAGCAATACTATTAGGATCAGCAAACAGAGATTCATTAGCGTTTAGTAATGCAGATGAATTAGATTTTGATCGCGCTAATCTCAGCCATACAAGTTTTGGTGGTGGAGTCCACTTTTGCCTAGGTGCTCATCTAGCAAGGCTCGAGCTTGAAGTCTCTTTTAATAACTTGTTTTCAAATACTATTTCACTAGAAGAACTACCAGAAAGAACCGGAGCATTTGGGATTAGAGGTTTTAAGAACATAAGAGTAAATATCTAATCTTTTTTATACGTAATTTGTTTATCCACTCTATTATTTAGATATGGGGAAATCTAAAAAATACGGTATGAATACCAAGGCGTTGCACGCTAATAAAAGATTCGACCCAGTATCCGGAGATATTATGCCTCCACTCCACCTCTCAACTACTTATATAAATGAAGTTCCGGGTGAATCAGATTACTTTTATGGGAGAGTAAACAATCCTACAAGAGAATTATTTGAAAGAACCCTTGCCTCTCTTGAAGGCATTGAGAATTATGAAGAAATTCATGCATTTGCTATGGCTTCGGGAATGTCTGCAGTTAGCTTAATTGCAGAGCTTGCTAAGCCTGGTGACAATGTCATCATAACTAAAGATGTCTATGGTGGTACTACTAATTATTTCTCAAAAATTATAAGAGAAAGAGGAGTTGAAGTTAACTTTTGTGATTTTTCTGACCACGAAAAATTAAAAAGTCTTTTAAATGATAAAACTAAACTAGCATGGGTAGAATCTCCTTCAAATCCATCCATGAATCTTTATGATTTACAAAAAACAGCTGATATAGTTCATTCTAATGAAACGTTATTAGTTGCTGACAGTACGTTTTCTACCCCATTTATTACTAGACCTCTTGAGCATGGTGTCGATATCATAATGCACTCCACCACAAAATATATAGGAGGACACAGTGATACTCTTGGTGGAGCAGTTGTAACACAAGACCCAGAGATACATGAAGAACTCATGCTTTATCAACGCCAAGGCGGAGCAATAATGTCTCCTTTCGACTCCTACCTAGTTCAAAGAGGCCTATATACACTTGGTCCTAGGATTAAACTTCATTCAGAAAACGCTCATAAATTAGCGGAATATCTTGATAGTTCTGAGTATATAAAAGAAGTAAGATATCCGGGTTTAGAAAATTATCTGAACCATGAAATTGCGGTCAAGCAGATGGATTATTTTGGCGGAATGCTTAGTTTTTATCTTCAAGAAAATGTAGACCAAGAAAAGTTTTGGAAATCCCTTGATCTATACAAACTAGCTGTAAGTCTTGGTGGAGTTGAAACATTAATTGAGTTGCCTTATTTGATGACACACGATAATGCACAGGAAACAGAGGCTAGTGCACCAATAGATTTAATTAGAGTATCTACAGGTCTAGAAAATATTGAGGACTTGATTGAGGATATGGACACAGCCTTAGATGCGGCAAAAAAATAATTTAAACCCCAATTATTTTTCTTATGCAATATATTCAGTATTTTTTACGGTCTTACTGTTTATCGTGTTTGGTGCAAATGGATGGGGGCCTGCAGCAGAAAACGAACAAGCTATTGGGGAAATCTCTAGATGGTGCGAAAGAGTAAGTGGAGGTTTTTTTAGAGAACCTTCTAACACGCTTGGAAATCTTGGCTTTGTAGCAGTTGGACTTTACATGTTTTATAAATTATCTGACGACGCTACAAACAATAAATCCCCAATGTTTGGGTCCTTTAAAATTGCTTTACTATATGCTGCAGCATCAACATTTTTGGGACCAGGCTCCATGGCAATGCATGGCACTCACACACAGTTTGGCGCGTGGTTAGATAATGTTTCCATGATTGCTTACATTCTGCTTCTTTGGATATACAATTTAAAAAAATTAACTCATTTCTCAAATAGGGTGTATTTTTCATCTTATGCAATATTGCTTATTTATTATGCATATAGCTATTGGTTTTTAGATTCTGGACTTGGTATAGGAGTTAATTTATTTGAATTGAGCATAGGTCTTTGGATAGCAACTGAAGTATTAGTTAAGTTTCCCAACCGATTTGGAAGAGTCATGTCAGGTTTAACAGTCTTGTTAATTCAGCAACTCTTTGGTAGTCCTGTAATTGAGTCTTTACTCAATTTTCAAAACAATTGGGAAATGCTTCTGTATTTTGCTCCAGCATTAATACCTAATTTACAACCAAAAATAAAGAGAACATATTCACCATGGTTCTTTGTTGGATTTGCTTCGTTTTTTGGCGCTGTATTGATATGGGGAACTGGTGTTCCTGATCATCCATGGTGTAACCCTGATTCATGGCTTCAAGCTCATATGGTGTGGCATCTTTTGTGTGCACTTGCGACATTAAGCTTTTTCAACTTTTATAGACAAGAGACTAAAAATTAATTTTCTCTATCCAGTCTGATATTTCTTGAACTGTTTGCGTATAAATTTTTAGGGCGTGTTCATCTGAATCATAATGGTCTCTTTTTGGGTCAACAAAAGATTTATGTAACCTATTTTTTGCATTAGGAAAAACTGGACATAGTTCGTTTGCTGAATCGCAAACAGTTAAAGCATAATCAAATTCAGTATCAAGGAAGTCATCTACTAATTTCGGATAATGACTGCTAATATCAATTCCTTTTTCTAGCATAACTCTTACAGCGTAAGGATTAACATTTGATTCGGGATGTGTTCCTGCCGAAAAAACTTCAAAATCTGGAAATCTATTCTTGATTAAGCCTTCTGCTATTTGAGAACGACATGAATTCCCAGTACATACAACAAGTATCTTCATAGAATTATTTTAAATCATACTGTATTGTTTAAGTATGAGTTCAACAGAAAGTACCGAAAGAAAAACCACCCGAACCATAGAAAAAGTTGTTATGTCTTTTATGTACCTTCTATTTGGTGTCATGTTATTGGCTGTGGCTTTTAGTGGTGAACCTACCGGATTATTTGTAGTATTGCCGATTGCTATTTTTAGTATTGGTTTAACTAAATGGGGATTGAAGTGGCAAAACGATAGGTATATCCGCTCTGCAAAAAATGTAGATGCTATTGAAGTACTTTCTGTAGAAATAAGGGAATTAAAGAAAAGAGTAGAAGATTTGGAGAAAGAATGATATCTGTTGAACTTTTAGCAAAACATATGGCCTGGGCAAATCAAGAGATTTTTAAAGAAGTGAAAAAACTTGGTCCAGACGTACTTGATTACTATGTTGTCGATGAAGAATGGACAGTTAAAACAATAATGGTACATATTGTTGGCGCTTCATACTTATATAGTCAAAGATTACAAGAAAAACCCTTTTCTAAGATTGAATTTGATATGGACAGCCCTGATTTAATTGATGACTTGCTTGCGGCTCTTGAGAATATTGATAAGGATTTAATAGAACAAGCTTATAAAGATGATAAAGAGATTGAATATGAAACATCAAAAGGTATGAGAACGAACAAAATCTCATTTATATTGTCTATGATGATTTTTCACGCCACAGAACATAGAGCTCAAATTGTTGCAGCTTTAGACAAAAATAATGAGAGAAGCATAAATTTAGACGAATATAGTATTTATGGTTATGTTCAACAACAACGCTAGGAGGTTTGTTTTTTTACCCAATCATCATATTCAGGAAGTGTATAGATGGGTTCTAAAACTGTAATTTTTGGAAGTTCGTATGGATGTCTTTGCGCTATATTATCTACAACCTCTCGCATTAGAGATTCTTTTGTGTACATAGATATTTCAAATTCCTGCTCTTCTACTAATTTTTCTTTCCATTTATAAGAGGAATGGATTTCATGAAAAGTGCCACATGCAATTTTGTTTGTTTTAACTAGCAAATTAATTAATTCCTTGGCTTTTTTATCATCATCTACTGTAGTTTGAATTATTATCATAAATCTAAATTAAGTTCATTCGCCGTAAAAGTCCAGAGTTTATCTCTAAGCTCCTCGTTATAAACAAGTTTATTATGTTGCATGGTTGCTGGTTGACCATAGAAGCCAAAGATTTTTGGGGCATAAACACGTTCTGAAGACACATTTTCTTCTTCAATTGCCTGAATAATAGGGGCTATCCCTGTTTGAATATTTGTAGAAAAATAAGTGTAAAAAGATTTCTTGATTTTTTTTACTTCATAAGGTCTTGATTGCCTCGACTTTGTAACCCCTGGATGAGCAACAGCAACCGAGATAGAAGTTTTTTTAAGTTTATTCTCCAACTCAAGTGCAAACATAGATCTAAATAAATTTGTGAGGTTATATCTACTTCTTGGAGAGAATCTCATTTTTGAATGAAGAAGGTCCAAATTAAATTCTCTTGCAAGATACATCGAAAGACTTGTTACCTGAACAATTCTTCCTGATCTTCTATGTAGGTTTTGTAAAAGCAGTAAAGCTAATCTATAAGCCCCGAAATAATTAACTGCAATCATTGACTCATAACCTTCTTCGGTAAGTTCAAAATCCCTATAAATTAAACCTGCATTATTGTATAAAACGTCTATCTCTGAGAAATTATTATTAATTTGTTTTACAAACTGTAAGACACTTGCTGGTTTTGATAAATCTAATTCTAAAAAGTGCGCGTTGTTGCCGAGATACTCTTCAGCCATCTTTCCTTTTACATTATCTCTACAGCCAATTATGACTTTGTAGTTTTTAGAAATTAAATCTTCTGCAACTGCTAGACCTATGCCTTTGTTGCCACCTGTGATTATTGCTGTTTTTGACATTTTTTATTTAGTTTATTAATACCTACAATTAAATAAATGTATTATTTATTAACTGGAATTGTTATAGTTTCAATACTTAGGTACTTTAATTTAATTCCAAAAATGACAAGCAAGTTTTGGACATATGTTGATTATGCTTTAGTTCTTATAGCTTTTGTATTACTTTTATCGAGAATACCTCCTTTTTTCTCAGGAATTTTACTAACTGTTGTAGCTGGATATGCGTGGCGAAAAGGTTTTTTTGATAAATTTCGTTAAGTGATTGCTTCGTTGTTATGCTTGGATAATGATAAGAATATTCGACTTTTTATTTTCTTTTTTTGGATTGCTGGTACTATCTCCAGTTCTTTTAATTTTATTTGTGATTACTTATTTTGACACTGGCTCACCATTGTTTCGCCAAGAAAGAATTGGTAGATTTGAAGAGCCTTTTACTCTAATAAAATTTCGTACGATGCAGTTTGATACGGCATCAGTTGCAAGCCACTTGGTCGATAAATCAGCGATAACACCTATTGGTTCATTCTTGCGTAAATCACACTTAGATGAACTTCCACAACTTTGGAATGTATTAAAAGGTAACATGAGTTTAGTCGGTCCTCGTCCAGCTTTGTTTAGCCAAGAAAAATTACGGGACGCAAGAAAAAAACACGACGTTTATAGAGTACGCCCAGGTATCACTGGGCTTTCACAGGTTAGTGGTCTTGACACTTCTACCCCCGAGCTTCTTGCTGAGACTGATGCAAAGATGATACAAAATTTATCTTTAATTGATTACTTTAAATTTATTATTGCAACTGCTAGTGGAAAAGGTGGGGGTGATGCAGCTCAGCGATAATTTTTTATTCATTAGGAAGTATTGACATAAGCTCATCTTCAGAACTATTCATAATAAAATTTCTAAATTCTTTTTCATATGAAATATAGTCCTTTCCAAATGTATTTTGGAAATTTTCAGGAAATAAAATACCTGACTGTGAATTGATCCAAAAGTCGTACATTGTTTGTTCTCCATGAATATTGGTTAAGTAAGCTATAAACCATGCACCAACTTGATAACCTACAGCCCAATCACTTTCCCATGTAACGTTATATAATTCAGGTCCACCTAAATATCGTTCTTTTATTGTTGGTTGATTATCTCCACAATAACAACTGAACAATCCACCATACATCTCATTTTCTAAATGAGAGAAATCATTTATATCACGTGAATAATAAAGATGAGAAAAATATGTTGCATACCCCTCCATCCAAAAAGGTTTATCTCTATTATCACTTCCTATTCGTTTGCCAGTTATTTTTTGTTGTAAATCGTAATCAAAATCAACAACATTAGATAGTTGAAAAATGTGGTACATTTCATGAATCGTTACATAAGCTTGTGATCGACTGTCCCAAGATAGATCAAATGATCCACTAATAAATAAGTAACAACATTCTCTGTCGCTTGGTGTGCCGCTTATAGATGAGCCTGAGACTCTTCCACCATCTGTAAACAATCCGATACTTCCATCGGCTTTCTTATCTTGATACTCAGGGTTGCAACGGGTGTTATTAAATGTTGCTGGATATTTTTGATCTAAATACTGGCAGTACTCTTCTTCTAAAGCAATTGCTGATGCATAATTTTCAGAATCAAGTTGTACAACAAGTATTGGATATAAATTCTCTCTTTTTACACGTGCATCTGTAAACAAAAGCTGTTCTGTATATTCAACATATTTTGTGAGAATATCAATGTGTTGATCTGAGATAGTTGATGCTTTAAAAACTTTTACATCTCTATAATCAAGATAGTTCTCAGATGATGGGATTGTTGTTCTTGGTGTAGAACTAGATTGGTCAGTATTGCCAAATCTCTCTTGGTATTTCATTCCAACGGTTCCATACATCTGTGGTACATTTGCATACTCATTGTTTATGAATGTGAATAGATCTCTGTACTCTTCTGTGAAAGCTTCTGGATGATTCTGAAAGTAACTGTTTAAATCATTCATATATTGTTCAAGTTCATTGGCATAGCTAAAAACAAATTCTAAATTATCTCTATATTGACGAAGACATTCTTCTGATGTTGAGTCTATATCTTGAGCATCACTACATAATTCATAAACAAGTTTTGAATTATAGATATCAATAATATCAAAATTAACCGATGGTATAGGTGGTATAGATTCCTCTTGATTAACTTCAGGTGTCGTATTTTGATTTTCATTTATGGTTGGTCGTAAAGACTCTTCTGGTGTCGATGATGTTCCGCCACACATAAAAAATATCAATAACAAACACAAGTGTCTTTTCATTCGTAATACCTATTGTTGTACAACAGCCACCTCACACAAAATATTACAATGACAATCGAAAATAGCATTGTAATGTTTGGAAATAAGTACAGAAGTGTTATAGATCCAATAATCGTTAAAAAAATTACTAACATTTTATGTTGTTCCTGGTTTATAAAATACTTTATTCTTACCTTTAACCAAATGATACCTTTCCATCAAAGCTTCTTTATCTTGCTCTACAGAATTAGTTAAAGGCATTGCTTCCATCAATTCAAATCTTCTATTCTCATAATCAATCTTTGTAGGTACCACGGTAGCATCCAAGGCTTTTCCAATATAGTGAAAACCGCTTTTAATTGTCTGATTGGTTTTCATCTCTCCCTCAACTGTGAGATAGAGGATAAACTTCTCTTTTGACTCGAGCTGTTCAATAACTTGTTTAGTGACTCCGGTTGATTCAGCCCGCCAGACCGGAATTCCACCGAATTCATGGAGGACTCTATTTTGAAATTTTCCAAAAGGATGTGGGATACCTAGCTTATCTGGATTTTTTTTAAATGGTAGTGGTATGACAATTCGAGTGAACATTGAGACGGAACCAAGAAAATGAAATTTTAAATCTGTTGCCAAACAGACAAAATAGGCATATATGGCATCGAAGGTAGAGGAGTGAGGAGCCGAAGCAATTATGATTCTTTTTTGATCAGGAAGATATCCGACTACATCCCAATTAATAACTTTTAAAACGAATCTTCCAAATGGACCAAGAAATTTCCTTGTTTTATTTGGGTGGTTTTCTGTTTTTACAATGTGATCCATATACTAATGCTAATTATTTGTTATCTCTTTTACTTGTCTTGAGAGATTTCTTAAGTTTGTGTTATTTAAATTTAAAATCCATATTCCTACGTACAAGACTCCAACTATAAAAAACAGAAGTGCATACCCTCTTCCGGGACCCTGTCCTACAAGTGGAGATAATAAGTCGACATTGTTTGGATAAAAATTAAACTCTAAATAATCTCCTAAGGGACCAGCAATTAGTACACCTAGTGGCCTTAACATTTGAGCAATTGTGCCTCTTAGTGCCAACGCCCTACCTCTAATATCTTCTGTAGTGATAGCTAACCATGCTCCAGAGGAAACCGTGTATTGGACTGTCCCACTAACACCGTTAATAACTCCGTGTATACATAGAAGAATTATGCTTGGTCTAAGAGAACCTAAGATTAAGCTTATTCCACCTAAAAGACCCATATAAATCGCTACCTTTAAATTTCCTTGAAGCTTATCTGCTAATCGTAGAGAAATTATAGAACCTAGTAGAAAAGCTAGACCAATGCTTGATTCAACAATGCCTAGGCCTCTTGCGTCTGTGAAACTAAGTATCATCGGAGGGAGTAAAACCTGAGTAAATCCCCAAAGAAAGTTACATATACCCAGAATAAGTACTAAAGAAAGTAGGCCTTTCTGTTTCTTCAGCCAGTTATATGCCTCGATTAAATCAAAATAAACATTTTTAATATTTAAATCACTTTTTACTTTAGTTTTGCTGCTTTTGAAAAAAGTAATTGTTGCAATTCCAAAAAAACAGGTAATGATATCTACAAGTATTACGCCTGTTAATCCAAAAAATGAATAAATAAAAGCTCCGCCAATAGGGCCAATAAGAACTGATATCGCTTCGGCACTTTCAAATAATGCTGAGACTTTTGTTACTTCATTTTTTTTGACGACGTCACCCAAAAAAGCACTCCAAGTTGTCCAGTGAGCTATTTCAAAAATACCAAATGCTAATGCAAATGGAATCAAAAGAGTTAATGTCAGCATATCATTTAATGCTAAATAACCAATAAGGCACATGAGTGCAGCAATAATCAAATCAAAACTAATTATCAATTTTTTCCTTGGAAACCTGTCTGCTAATACTCCTCCAAACGGCCCAGTAATTACGCCGACTATTGCAACAATAAATAATATTGATGAAAGAGCGCTTGCTTTGCCAGTTGTTTCATATATCCAAACACCAATTGCAAAAAAAGACATCGCAGAACCTGTCCAGGAAACAGTTTGTCCAAACCACAGAAGATATACTTTTTTGCTCATAATGACTTTCAAATAGAGATAATAGTTGTATTTGAATGCTACGTATGTTGTCTTGTTTTTAGGGTTGAATTAGTAAATTAACACTCTATCTGCATCAAAAGTAAGTTCAACAAGTTTATTTGGAGTAGCAGGAGTAAATCCTAAAGATTCTAATTGGTCTTTAGTTATTCCCCTTGCTTGTGCAGATTTACCGGAGGCATAAAGAGCGGCACCTTTTAGTTTTAATTCTTCTAAATGACCTGAAAGAGTCCCGAGTCCAACACCTTGCATTTCTTTTGTTGTGATGTCATGAAGAGAAGTTACTCCGTCCCCTGCGCAGAATATGGTGACTTCATTACCATCTTCTATTGCTGATTTGGCAACCAGAAATCCCAATACTGAACGACTAGGATTTTCAACTCCCGTAATAATATGCACTAATAATTTACCCATGTAATGAATAATAAAAGATTATATTTTTGAATATGTTGTTTTTTAAAATTAAGCTGAAACATACAAAGATTAATTACAAAAAAATGATTAGCAAAGAAGCACAAAAAAGTATTAAAAGATTTAAAAGAGCATCTTCATTTATCGGGTTACTTTACAAATCTCCAAAAGAAATGACCTCAGGAAGAATGAAGATTGGGAGATGGTTTAACAACTTACAAGGAACTATATTTCCTAAAGTAAAAGGAACAACAAAAGAAGTAATTTACCTAGACGATATAAGATCGTTTAAAATTTCTACTCCTAATTCTGATCCAGAGAGGATTCTTCTTTACTTTCATGGTGGTGGTTATTCACTTGGAAGTCCTGAGTCTCACTATGCTTTAGCTAGTTATCTAGCTGATATTACCAAAACTGTTGTTTATGTTCCAGACTATAGACTTGGTCCAGAACATAAATTTCCAGCACAACTAGAAGACGGTATAAAAAGTTATAAATTTTTGATAGATGAATTAGGTTTCTCTCCTGAACAAGTAGCAATTTCAGGAGATTCCGCTGGAGGTCATCTCGCTTTAATTACACTGTTAAAACTAAAAGAAGACGACATCCAACTTCCCTCTGCATTAGCACTATTATCACCTTGGACTGACCCAAGTGCTTCTGGTGATACCTACACATATGAAATGGCAGATAGAGACATAATGCTTGGGCCTTTATTTAAAAAAATTTGGGAAAACGGTGATCAACCTTATGACTATTACCTAAATCAAGAAGATTATGATGAAAACGATAAGTATGTTGTCCCACTTAAGGGAAATTATGAGAACTGCCCTCCAATAATGATTCAGGTAGGGACTGAAGAGCTTTTATTATCTGACTCACAGAGATTAAGAGATGTACTAAAGGAAGACAATTGTGAGCATGAATATTATGAATGGGAAGATATGTATCATGTGTTTCACGTAGATGTGAGAATGCCTGAAACAATTGAGGCATTTAACCAAATTGGTAATTTTTTAAGAAAACATATTGGTATTAAATTATAAAGTTTTATGAAGACTGCTCTTATAACGGGAGGCTCTGGACATGTTGGGGCAAATTTAGTAAGAGAGCTAACAAAGCAAGATTTTAAGGTTAGATGTATAGATTTTGACGGAGACCATCGAGCATTTGAAGGACACGCGGTAGAACTTATCAGGGGAAACATTACAGACATCGAATCTGTGGACTTAGCATTTAAAGATGTAGATGTTGTATTTCATACAGCTGCGCTAATTAGCTTGGTACGCAAAGATAGGGACATAATTCGTTCTGTGAATGTTTTGGGAACAAAGAATGTATGTAAATTATCTTTAAGACATGGTGTTAAAAAATTAATACATTTTTCGTCTGTAGATGCATTTATAAGAGAACCTTTAGATGAAGCGCTTTTGGAAGATAGACCTCTTGTAACAAATCCTAATTCTGTTCCGTATGATCTATCAAAAGCAGATGCACAGAGAATTGTTTATGATTATTGTGAAAAAGGTCTTGATGCTTCAATTATTCATCCTTCAGGGATTTTTGGACCAAATGATTTTAAACCTAGTTTGTTCGGTCAAGAGATTATAAATATTGCTAATGGAAAAAGACCTTTTACAGTAAATGTTGGTTATGACTATGTTGATGTTCGTGATCTTTGCCTCACTGCAATAAGATGTGTCGAAAAAGGCGAGTCAAAACAAAATTATATTGTTGGAGGAAACTATATAGATTTTGTAGGAATCGGTGAAGTAATGTCTGAGAAGTTAAATAAACAATTAATAAGAGGCACACTTCCGTTTTTCTTTGCTTATCTATCAATTCCTTCGTCCAATTTAAAGGCACTTCTTTTTAACAAACCAAGAAGTGCTACTGTTGATTCAATTCATACCGTAAAAGTCCAAAACAAAATTATTCCAAGTACTCTCGCAAAAGAAATACTTGATCATAAACCAAGGCCTGTAGCTGAAACAATAAACGACATTGTGGATTTTTTTCAAAAAAGAGGTCTTATAAACTAAGAATTGGGATTTACAATATGTCTGTGAATGATTTAGATGTGCTTAATATTGCAGGATATAAATTTGAACCATTAAACGATGTTGAAGGTTTGGTTCCTGAGTTTCAATCAGTTTGTGACGATTTGGATCTAAAAGGTTCAGTGTATCTAAGTTCAAATGGAATAAACTTCTCTTTAGCTGGTAGTGAAGAAGCTGTTCAACAATATCTGTATTTTATGGAACAAGATAAAAGATTTTTAGATATTCCTCTAAAGAAAACTTATAGTGAGACTAAACCTTTTAGAAGAATGAAGGTTCGTCAAAAAAAAGAAATCATCTCGTTGGGAAGAGATGATATTAATCCAAGGGAATTAACTGGAGATTATGTCACTCCACAAGAACTCTGTGCAATTTATGAAAACAACGAAGATGTTATTGTCTTGGATACTCGTAATGAATATGAAACTCGTGTGGGTCTTTTTGAAAATGCTGTTGACCTTCAACTTGATACATTTAGGGATTTCCCAGATGCAATAGAACAACTGCCAGAAGAGTACAAAGATAAAAAAATTGTTATGTACTGTACTGGTGGAATTAGATGTGAGAAAGCATCTGCAGTTATGCTCAAAGCTGGATTTTCCGATGTAAAACAACTTGAAGGTGGAGTGCTTGATTATTTCAAGGAGACTGGTGGAAAATACTGGAATGGAGACTGTTTTGTTTTTGACGAGCGTGTTGCATTAGACACTGACCTCAATGAAACAGAGTATATTTACTGTTACATATGTAGAGAGCCGCTATCGGCAGAAGAGAAAGCTTCTCCAGATTTTAAGATCAACGAGTACTGTCCGTACTGTATAAAGAAATAGACTTAGTCGTCACCAAAGAACATTTGATTTCCACCATATGGAATCTCTTCGTCTTTGGCATAAATTTCAACAAATCTAGTTTTTATCTCTTTAACCTTATCAATGATTCCTTTTTCTTTGAGGAAATTGTAAGGAGCTCGAAATACTCTGTCTTCGACTTCTAAAAATTTATTTATTTTGTCTTTCATATTGTTATAAAAGTAATGGAATTTGAGATTTATCAGTAATTTTATATAGTAAATTTTTGTTAACAAACCTTTAACAACTTAAAATGCAGGGTTTTACGGGCTTTGATACCCTAAAAGAAGGAGGTAAATTAGTGAAAACATTTTTTAAAATCCAATTTTTAAGCCTTTCGTTCTTTTTTGGATTAATAACTTTATTAATATTTTTTTTACCGAATGTTGTATATGATTTTTATTCATTTGATGCTGAATCTGTAAATGAAATTGGCAGAAATCAAATCAGAACAGATACAGGAGGGGTTTGGCTATTAGTTGCTGTTTTGCCAATTTTGTTTTTAACAACTAAAAATGATTACTTCATAGATGTTATGATTTTATTTTTTATAGTAGCTACTGTCGCACGTGGAATAAGTTTTTTAACCGGTGATGGTTATCACTTTATAACAATTGCACTGTTCGCTGGAGAGATATATTGGATTGTTTTGTTATTATATTTCAAACAAAAGTTTCCTAATGGCTCGTTTTTTATTAAATAATATAATTTAGACTAAAATTAAGTAGTTATGAACGCTACAAGAATACTGATAGGTGCATTTATACTTCTAATACCTCTATTTTGTGGTTTTCTCTTACTCTCCCAATAGATTTCTAAGAATTAATTAGTTAGGGAACGTTGGGACTCTGGTCAAAAGGTTCGTCATATCTGCTCTCGTAAAAATCTTCAGCTGTTCTGTATATTTTTTTTGAAGTAACAAGTATCGTGACGATACCTTTTTTAACAAGCCATCTGTATGGTGCAGAAAATAGTCTTTTTTCTAGTTCTAAAAATTTCTTAAACATTAGCTCAAGCTTAGCAGGTACAATGTTCTGCTGTTAACTTCCGAGATCTCTTCTAAGATATTTTCTATATCATCAAAGGAGTTTGATTCGTTTAATTCTGCTACAAAACCTGATAACTGAGTTACTTGATTTTTGAATTCATTAATGATATTTTTGGTCTCTTCTTTAGAAAAATAATTTTGTAAAGAATATGGACCCTCACTGAATTTGAGTCTGGTGTTCTGGTTTCCTTGCCAAGACTCTACGAATTTGTCATTTAAATCTGTAAGGCTTTCATAATACTCACCTAATGCTTGATGTTCAGCATAAGATTGTGTTTGCCAATGAAATACTTGAATATTGTTCAAGAAACTCATTGTGTATGATACAAATTCATCGATCTTAATATTTAAAGTTTTTACGTTCATATTTTTATTAAAACAATTTTGTAATTTTATGAGAAATTTAAAAGCAAGTTTATTGCTTTTGCAAAATTACGACTACATTGACTTTCAGTTTTGAAATTTATAATATTATTAGTAGACATTATTTATGGAAACAATAAAACCTTTACTTCGAGGTACTTTTCATCAAGCAATGTTTTTTATTGCTCTCGGAGCATGTCCACTTCTAATTATTAAAAGCGGTACTGCAACTGAGTATGTTGGTACAGGAATCTATTCAGCTGCTGTGATGATGATGTTTGGATTCAGTGCTCTATATCACAAATTTAATTGGAGTACTTTTACAAAGAAAGTAATGAGAAAGTTAGATCATGTTGGGATCTTTGTAATGATTGCTGGAACTACAACACCTTTTGCTCTTGTTCTACTTCCATGGCCAGATGGATTAATCTTACTGGCTCTAATTTGGTCTGTTGCTTTAGTAGGTACTGTGCAAATTGTTTATTTTCCAAAAATCAATAGTTATCTAAATATAGCTGTTTATGTATGCATGAGCCTTGTCATCCTACCGTATCTCTTAACAATGTTTGAGTTGTTTACTATTACAAATAGTGTTCTCATGATTGTAGGTATTGCACTGTACATTATTGGAGCAGTTGGCTTTGGTCTGCAGTTTCCAAAACTAGCACCTAAAATCTTTGGATACCATGAGGTGTGGCATTCTTTTGTTTCAGTAGCTGCAGTTTTGCATTTTATAGTTGTTTACTCAATTATCTAGTAAATAATTATTAATTTAGAAATCGTTTACAAATGTATCTTGAAAGCTTTGTCTATTGACTAACTCAACTACACCACTGTTAGTAACAGCAACTACTCCAGATTTAGGTACTCGGTTATAGTTACTTGCCATAGCAAAAGTATATGCACCTGTAGATGTGGACATTAAAATATCTCCTGACATAGTATCACTAGGCAACATGGCATCTTTGACTAATAGGTCTCCACTTTCACAGTGCCTACCAGAAACTGCATGAACAACATCTTCTCCAACTTTTCCACCAGAGATATTAAAGAGTTTATGTTCGCTTCCATACAAAGCAGGCCTTGGATTATCTGACATACCGCCATCAACCAAGATATATGGTTTCACACCTCGATCATCTTTAATAGCACCAGCAGTGTATAAAATAACTCCTGGATTATTTACTAAGGCTCTTCCTGGCTCAATCATGACTTTGTAGGATCCACTCCAGTGTTCTTTAATCCCTTCATGAATGGCATCAGCATACACTTTTAATTCATGGTCTACTTCATCACCAGCATACGGTGAAAAGAATCCACCACCAGCATCAAAGACTATCTCTCTTTCCACACTTGCTGGATGAGCATTAAGAAAATCTGCACACTCGCTCATTGCTTTTTTGTAGCGTTCAGGGTCTTTAATCTGGCTTCCGATATGTACATGTACGCCAGAAAAGAGTAAGTGTTTTGAGTTATAGATTTGCTGTAATGCCTCTTCGGCAAACCCAATAGAGATACCAAACTGTTGATCATACCCTGAAGTCAACACCATTGGATGGGTCTCTGCTCCAACATCAAGATTTATACGCATAATGACTGGTTGTTTTCTATCTAATTTACTTGCAACCTCTTCTAACATTGGAATCTCAAAACGATTATCAATTGAGATATGGCCACCATTATGTTGCATGAAGAACTCAATCTCATCTTTGTGCTTAAAGGTTCCATTAAACAATGAATTTTCTAAGGTTCCAGTAACAGCTTGGACAGTTGCCATCTCTCCACCAGAGACAACATCTACTCCCCAACCTTTGTCGTCTAGTTCTCTGACTAAGGCTTTGCAGATAAACGCTTTTGCTGCATATCTAAAATAGGTCTCTTCTCCAAAAGCATTCGTAAAATAATCTATATTATCTCTGAGGTGTTCCCAGTCATAGACGTAGAGGGGAGTACCATACTCTTTGGCAACATCAAGCAGTGAAGTCTCTCCGATAAAAGCGACTCCATCTTTAAATTCGAGGTTGGATGGTAAGTAATTCATTTCTTTAAACGACGCTTAATCCACGCAATGTCTTTCTTTTGCGCTTCTAGTCCTCCAGGAGTTTCTACAACAATATCGGTTTTACAGTTTTTAATGACATACTCAAGTTCAGCTTTTGGAATCTGTCCTTTGCCCAAGTTCTCATGGCGATCTCTTGAGCTCTCAAAACCATCTTTTGAGTCATTGAAATGCACAAGGTCTATCTTCTTAACAAGTTTTTTAAATCCCTTTACTGCTTTTTCTGTAGGAATTCCTCCTGCCCATGTATGACATGTATCTAAACAGAGCCCAACGTTTAAATGGCCAATTACTTCCCAGAGTCTCTCAATAGAGTCCATATACCTGGCAACGGAGTTTTTTCCACCAGCTGTGTTTTCTACTAGAACTCGCATTCCAGTATCTTCAACATGTTCTATAGCTTTTCTCCAGTTGTCATAACCAACACCAATGTCTCCACCTTCTCCAACAGACCCTCCGTGAACAATGACTCCTTTAGCGCCAAAACTTGCAGCGACTTTGCATGTGTCTTTTAGAAGTTTTCTGCTTGGATGACGTACTTTGTTGTTTGGAGTGGCAACATTTATTAAATATGGTGCATGAACATATATTGGTCCATTATAATCTTGTAAAATATCGACATCTTCTCGAGGTTTTGGACTTTTCCACATTTGAGGACTCGATATAAATATCTGAAAAGTATCACCTTTTCGCTGTTTTATCTCTTCAATTGCGTTTTTTGAGGGTATATGCGCACCAATATTCATGAATTTAAGTATAAATCATCTTAATTTTTGCCCAAATAGTATTAATAAACCGAAGAAGACTAAAATAAGAGTAAGACTTCCTTTCGTGCTTTGAGCCACTTCAAAAGGCGATAAAACAAAAAATTACAGCCACAGGGAGTCTTATTGCATTTTTTTTCTAAAAAGGCCTTATAAAGTGAAAATCCCGATTGATCTTGCGACCCTCCGGGATTTTCTTACTATCTTCTATTAGGTCTTGCGACTTCATTTCTGATAGTTATATAAAAATAGTGTAGATTTGCTATTTTGGCAAGAAATTTTCGTATGTTTTTTTCGCGAACTTTTATACATATATTTTATAAAAATCGTCATCTATAAAGCAAAAATCCCGATTGACCTTTCGGCCTTTCGGGATTTTCTATACTATCTTCTTTTCCATCTTTCGATTTCTTTTCTGATAGTGTTATAAATATAAACTAGCTTTTAATCTTATGCAAGATAATTACTAATCCTTTTTTCGCGAACTTTATCCACTTTTTGCAGCATCTACCACTGCATTTCTGACTGCAAACAAGAAAAATAACATCAAAAATGCGCCAGTGTCTGCAATGTCATGTAAAGCATTGTCTGCGATAAGAGAAGCATAGGAAGCTACAATCTGACTTATACCGGCAATCAAAACAGCAATCCTTGCCCAGTTTGGAATTACAGACTTAAACCCCCAATATGAGGAAAGTAGAAAGAGCATAAACAAAATATGGGATCCTGGTGAGTAAATATCATACTCAGTTCCATAAGCAATAGTATTTCCCTGTGCATATGCGTCCAATACTCCACCAGCTAAAAAGAACAAAAAGAATGGTGTCATTAAAGACTTCTCTGCATCTGTACAAATTTTCAAAGCATAGTATACGGCAATAGCCATGAACAAATTAAAAAACCCGAAAGGAAACTCAATCCCTGCAAAAAAGGCAACAGGTGCAGCAAGAAAAAGAGGAATTGCTATGTTCCATAAAATTTTTGCTACTTTTAGATCTCCTTCTCTTAAATCAAACATATTTCTCCTTATATAAAATACTTAATAATTTTAATAAATTATTTAAGATTATTCATCTTCATTTAAACTTGGGGAGCTTAATGCCTCTTTAATAGAAACGATTATTTGAAAAAGTCCAAGAAAAAGTAGAAGGTAATATAGATACTCTTCTCTAGTATTTGTTCCAAATGCTTTTAAATCAAAATATGTTGCTAGAAATTCTCTAAAAGGCCCATCAAGAATGTTATCTATAGCTAGATAAGATAAGGTGAGTCCGAATAAAAAAGGTCTTATCATTTTTACTTTCTTTTTATTTTTTTTCTTTAGGTATCAGAATAACCTAATTTAGCTATTGTTTTGGTATGGAAATTGTACTTATACGCCACGGTCAACCTGAATGGATGATAAATGATGAATATACAAGAAACCCTGGCCTCACTGAACTTGGAAATATTCAATCCGAAAAATCGGCAAGACAATTCACAAAACATAGTATTGATCAGCTCTGGGTTTCTCCTTTAAATAGAGCCACACAGACTCTTATGCCCTTTAAAGAAAATGAGGTTGCAAAAGAAATCAAAACTTTTGAATGGCTAAAAGAAATGGAAGATAAAGACGAGGTTGCGTTATATGGAAAAAGCACCGATGAGATAATGAGTTTTTTTGAAAAGAGAAATAGTCAAACCTTAGAAGAGTGGTCTGTGAGTAACCATGGAATATACATGCAGGATTTTGCTAAGAATATAATCACCAATCTTGAAAAGGAATTAAAAAGCCTTGGGATTGTGTGTACAGATGATACATTTGATAAGAAATTTGAAATAAAAAATGATTCTATAGAAAATTTAATGATAATTTCACACGCAGGAACAATGTCAGTTTTACTATCATATTTTTTAAATATGCCACTTTATGCATGGACATGGAAAAAATTCCTACCAAGACACACCGGTCATACAAGGTTGAAATCTTCCGCAATATCAGACGGTTACTTTTTTAGACTCAAAGAGTTTAATAATGTGTCTTTTATAGAAAATCCAGAGGAGCAAACCTACTAAAATATTAAATTAGAGGGAAATGACATATACTAAAATTCTTCCAGATATAACTGTCAGCTCTCTAACCCCTCGAAAAAAAAGATTCTTCTTGAAATATCTTGCTAGATTTCTACTTCTATTTGAAAATATACGCCCTGTTGGTAGTTTTTTAGACAATAAAAGAGTTGTTCTTGTCGCAGCACCGCATCAATCAGGTAAAGATGAATACTTGATGATTTTAATAATTCTCGCCTTGGACGTTGATGTTTGTTATCTGTCTGCCAAATGGACAATGAGAAGAATACCTAATCCATTTGAGAAATCAAAAGATATTGATAATCAAGGGATTAGATGGCCACTTGGATGGCTTCAAGAAATAATCTTTAGAAAGTTTGGAGCAATTCCAGTTGATAGAAAAGAAAATAGTGGACAGTACGATTCTGTAATTGAGGAATTGAAAAAGAGAGATTCTTTTTTACTCATCGTTACACCAGAAGGAAGGTTTGATGCGAAAAGATTTAGGACAAGCTTTTTATTTATCGCAAAAGAACTCAATGCAGAAGTAATGCCAGTACAGATAGATTATGAGAATGAAATATTTAATATCTTAGAATCTTTCAATATTGAAGGAGATAAAGAAAGTGTTGTTAAAAATCTAAGACTTAAGTTTGATGGAGTTAAAGGAAAGAAAAGAAGATTTAAAGCGTAATGGAAGAAAAAATTAATCATCTTATTAAAGAGCGGGCTCCATGGTTGGCTAAGAAAAATTTTATATCTTTATTGATTTTTAACTTCCTTAAAAAACTTTTGAGATTTGATGAAACAATTTACGCAGGCGATTACATACAAGACTTATCTGGTGCTGAGGCGTTTAATTGGTTAGGAGATCAATACACTAATAACTGCTCTGTTGAGGGTTTGGAAAATATACCTAGTGATGGAAGTTGTCTTCTAGTGGCTAACCATCCAATGGGTGCGGCAGACGCAATAGCTTTATATAGACAGCTGTATAAGGTTAGAAAAGATGCCTTTTTCTTTGCAAATGAACTCTTTGTTTACTTGCTTGGTTCATTCCATAACGTAATGGCACCTGTTGTGTGGAATAAAGAAAAAGAGATACACTCTGCAACTAAGGTTACCCTCGAAAGACTTCACACTTTTTTCAATGATGAAAGACCTGGAATAATTTTTCCTTCTGGAAGACTCTCAAAACTTACGTTATTTGGATTATGGGATAGAGAATGGGAGAAGACTCCAATAGTGCTTGCTAAAAAGAATAATTTTCCACTAATTCCTGTACATGTTGAGGGTAAAAATTCCTGGTTTTTTTATTTTGCTTCTTATACAAACAAACAATTAAGAGATGTTTCACAACTCAATGAGCTATTTAATAAAAGAGACAAACACATCTCAATCAAAATAGGAAAACCAGTAAAAGTTTCTGAACTTAATAGTAATAATGATGTTGCCATTCAACAGTTAAGATATAAGGTTGAGAGCTTAAGAAACAAAGGCTTATTTAAAATAAATAGGTTTATTTATCTAAGAAAGTTTAAAAAAATTACCTAACTACTTCACCAGACGTTGGACTCACACCTAAGTTTCCTAACATATACCCAAATAGAAGTGGTGTTGTAACCAAGCCCCCAAGGCCATAAAAACGCCATGAGAGATCAACTCCATTAAGTGCAGAAAAAGCCAATAAGTGTATAACGAATACAAGGCCGTAAGAGCCAGCGACTAAGGCCGTACTTATTTGAATTTTTCTATCATGATTTGTTGTTTGATACCATTTAGTGATTTGATATATAAGTGCAGACATTAATAAACCAGAGACACAAATTAGAATTGTTCGTTGAGATATACAAAAAAGAAACTAAATAAACCAGTGACATCTGTTTTGGTGAAACTTTAAAACGCACTACATACACAAATATAAAACTGGCAAGCATTGCCTGCAGTATTACACCGCCGGCAGCAAGTTCATCTTCTCTTTCGACAAAAGACCAAATATTTAAAAATGGATTTATAAATAGTGTTATAAACATAACTAACCCATAACTTGTCGCTGCAGAAAATATTGATGCATTATCCAAACTCTCTTTTGATGGCCTTGTAGTAAAAACATAATCTAACATGAGAAATGATCCAAGAAATAACATGAGATGAGATGGGGTAATGAGAGGCTCTACTCCAGTTTCTATTCCAAGTATTGTGTGCCATATAGCATCTGATGCTCCACCTATTCCAAAAATAACTGCTCCTAAAACACCTATATCAAATTTATAATCCTTCATTTTATTTTTTATATACATGACTACCAAAACTGAAAAAGCATATCCTGAATAAAGTACACCATGCCAAGGTGTAAAGAATGTCTCAATGTCATCTATGAGATAGGTATGTGCGCTTGAATCAATCCATGCTCCTGAAAAGAACCAGATCATAGAAAATATTAATAGTCTCCTATGTGTTTGATTTGTAATAGATGTTGGTGACAATTTATTAAACATTTTTTATCTATAGCTTATTTTAAACAATTGTTTTATTTCTTATTCTTGAAATTACTAAAACTAAATTAAAATTCAATAATGGAAGAAAATAATTTTTCAAGAACATTAACTAAGAGAAATTCTTTATATCTAGGTTTGAGTTCAATGATTGGTGCGGGATTATTTTATAATTTAGCTCCTACTTCAAAAATTAGTTCTTACTCATCCATTTTAGGATTATTGCTTGCAAGCACTCTTGCATTTGCAAATGCCTCATCATCTGCTCAGCTCGCATCATTATATCCACAAACTGGTGGAACCTACTTATATGCAAACAAAGTGTTGGGGAAACTGCCTGGAAATATTGCTGGAATTGTATTTATATTAGGAAAGACAGTTAGTTGTGTTGCTATTGCTATCACTCTTGGAAATTACATATCTCCAATTTATGGCAAAGAACTTGGTGTGGGTTTATCTTTAGTTGTCTTTTTAGTTGGATACAAAGGAATTACAAAAACCGCAGCTTTAGCAAGGTGGTTTGTTCTTATTGTGATATCAATTTTAGCTTTTTTCTGTATTGCAATACTTATGACACCTTCAACAAATACTACTATTCCTTTGCTTGAAGGATTTAGTACTAGTAATTTGTTTTTATCAGCAGCTTTATGGTTTTTTGCTTTTACAGGTTATTCAAGACTTGCAACATACGGAGAAGAAGTAAAAAATCCTGAAAAAATAATCCCTAGTTCAATACTTACTGGCTTGGGTGTAACAGTTACAATTTATCTTTTGGTTAATTGGCTAGCGCTAGCAATCATAGGGCCCGAAGTTGTTGCAAACTCAAACACTCCCTTGCTTGTTGCAATGGATGTATCAGTAATGTCAGATTTTTCATTTCTAATAGTTTTTGCATCTACAATTGCTACTGCTTCGGTGTTTCTTGCTTTACTTCCAGCGATAAGCAGAATATATGTTGCAATGTCAAGAGACGGTATTCTTCCAAATGTATTTTCAAAAATACATAATAAGAATAACTCGGCATATGTATCAGAATTGTTTGTTTTACTAACAGTGGTTGTAGGAATTTATACCATAAATATTACAAACGCAATAAAGCTCAGTGCATTCTTTATTCTTATTTATTACTCACTTACTAATTTAAGTGTGATCAACTTGCAAAAAAACCAAAGGCTCTACTCAGTCTCCATAGCGTATTACGGTCTTTTGATGTGCATGGTTCTCGGGTTTTCTCTAGTTCTCATATAAAAAAACAAACCGGATTTAAGTCCGGTTTGTTGAAATAACCCGTGAAATCTTCCCCCAAAGTTCTCACTAAGTATTTGAAGATATAATCTCCCTATAAACATTGTACAAATCACTATTCTGGAATGCATTAAAAACTATATTTTCACAAACTAAGATATTTTGTGAAAATAAAATCACAATCTTGCAAGGTTGTGAAGAAGAAATTATAATGTATTGAAAGGTCAATCACGTGTATGCGTTGAAAATCATTCAAACACACTTCCATAGGTGGTTGACCTATGCCCAAGTTAGTCAGTTCTAAATTTTATTTGTGACATATTTTTTTATTTTTATAAAGATGATTTATATTTATTAAATGAAAGGTTTTAACTCATCTAGTAGTCAGGTATTTTCTCAAAAACCTGACGAGTTATGGAATGCTATTTCAAAAGAAAATAATCTAAACGATACACATCCATTTTGTAAAGAAAATGAAATATTAGTTTGGAACAAAGAAAACCATAAAGATAAACTCGTGTATTTAAATGGCCTCACCTTTATCAGAGAGTTTTCAGAATGGTTTGAGGGTACTGGTTATAATTTGTGGATTGGAACAAAACGTGGTCCAAAGTCTTATGTTGAATGGAGAATTACAGAGCATTCTCTTGGATCCGTGTTAAAAATAACTGTATACCCTTTCTTCTTTAGAAAATGGCCTAAGTTTATTGCTTTTTTACCATATTATTTATACATAAACCCTAAATTAACATCTTATTTAAATTCTGTTGTAGGAGGTTTCAAATGGTACCTAGATGAGGGAACAGCAGTACCTAGAAACCATTTTGGAAAACATCGCTGGTTTTCATAAATTAATTTTCATCTTCACATCCGCATTCTGGACAAAACATTAC
>LULJ01000329.1_pt1 | contig 47154 bp, 55 predicted proteins | sample 728171 | NCBI WGS metagenome assembly LULJ01 (sample SAMN03860292, study PRJNA289734) | marine metagenome | biome: seawater column; feature: ocean; material: water; isolation source: Red Sea water column Station 169 - depth 25m | place: Saudi Arabia: Red Sea | collected 2011-10-15 | depth 25 m
ATCCACTGTGTACTTAATAGAAGCTCCACTATCAAACAAAACACCTTGAGATGGAACTGTTCTATCTACAGTGTCGTTTGCAGTGCCTATTGTTCTAGATTTAAACAATGTCGTGCCACTTTCTGGAGATCCGTTTATAAACTCTACGTCTCCTGCTGTGCCACCAGACACAACTGCAAAACCCTTTATCCTAACTCGGTTAGCACCCTCTACGGCTTGAGCACATACAGAACCCGAACCAACAGATACATTTGCAGCATATTGTGCTGAACAAGTAGCCGAAGTGATTGTTAAGAACAAGCTAGAACCTGCCACTGTTTCTGCCGAACCAGTGGAAGTAATAACTTCTGTTAAGGAGTCACCAAAAACATCCGTGCCAACAACTGTTACTGTCTTTCCATTGTCTCCAGTTCCAGTTGTTGTTACTGTAACATTTCTTGCCGTACCATTTGCATGTGTAGTGTTAGCTAAAGTAAAAGCGGCAGTTGGTCTAGCGGCAGCTGCTATTCTTGTTGTACTCGCAGCGTTTTCATCGCTTATTGTCAGTGCTCGTACATCTGATAAACTCGCCATATTACTCTCCTAACTATGCTTCGTAACCCATTAACTCGATAAATAACTTACCTGCTGTGTAATCTGCATCTGTTGCATCACCAGTTGTTAGATATAGAAACTCATCAGCAGCTGGGACGGCAGTAAAATAAACTTTACTTCCAAGTGTTGCATCACCAGCATTAACTAACAATGTTTCAGTTAAGTCAGCAATAGCACCATCCTCTACTCCAGTTCCTTCTGTTGCAGAGTGCACATTAATATCTGGATCACCGCCTGCTGGTGCTTCAAAACATTCCATACTACCTGTTAAGATTGTACCATTTCTAGCAGCAGTTATTTGACCAATGTGACAAACTAATGATGTACCATTAACACCAATAATGTCGCCTGAACCAGTTGATCTTAAACCAGTTAAGTCAATTAAAATTCTTGTTGTGATTATACCACCAACTCTTTGAACAGAGCTTCTGTAAATAGTACCAGTTCCAGTTGTTATACCAGTACCAGCTTCTGTTGCCATTGTATTGGCATCAAAAGATGATACGCCTGCTGAACTAATGCTAGATTGTGTGGTAATTGCTCCAGTTGTAGCGTTTTTACTTATAGATGTAAAACCACCTTCTGATCGGACTGGACCCGAAAAAGTTGTATTAGCCATGTTAATCTCCTTGTCTTGGCTATTGTCGAAGTTAATTCTTCGTCAAGGTTTTTTTATTACGCTCCAGGTGAACCAAACACTGCACGAGGATCAGAGAAGCCAAAAGAATATCTTTCTCTTGCCTTGTATCTCATATTTCCAGTGTCGAAATCTGGATCCATGGCAGTTGCCATTGGCATCCTTTCGAAGTGCTTAAGACCATTAGGTGCGTCAGTCTTAATGAAGAACGCATCTGTATCAGTTAGATAATCATTGATGACATAGCCTTGAGGTAACATTCCCATGTTCCTTATAGCATTGGCATCATTATCTGCTGTTCCAGGTCTTAGATTGGAGTTTAATAACCTCTCTGCGACAAATTGTAATTGTCTAGGGATGATTAACTTCATACCTCTTAGAGCGATAATTAATCCTCTTTCATCTACGAAGCCTGCAATCTTAATTAAGGCATCTTCTAAAGATGTCTCGTTAAGATCTGCTGCAGTTGTAGGCTCGTTAGCAAAAGTTCCACCATTTGTTAATGGGTGATCTGTTGCTAATAGAGCCTTACCATCACCACCAGCAGTTGCTCCAGCTGTAAACGCATTATTTAATACATTCGCTGCTTTCACTTGCTTAGTATGAGCCATGGATCTGGCAAGTGCTCTCGTATAACGAGCAGATAGCTTATCGTAGAGATTATCTTCTACGGCTTCTTCTGTTATTGAAAACGCCATTGCGACAGTTTCATGGTTATACCTTGAAGTGTAAGCCTCGTTTGCATCATCAAATGTGACACCAGAACCCTCTTGCTTAGTAGGCGCTGCTCCGAAACCACTCAACATGACCTCTTCTTCAAAGGCTCTGTCTGAAGCCTCTGTGTCAAAGATTTCTGCATGTTGACCTTCATACCTATTATACTCCATACCAAAGAGAGCGTTCAAGCCAGGCTCTAACTCTTTGGCGAGTTGTGCTCTTGAAATAGCCATATTAGACCCTCCTTAAGATGCAGTAGCGTCAACATCCGAAGAGTTTAACGCATGGTTGTTGATTTTCACTATGTATGAAACACCAGCAGCAGTGTGATCTGCATTAGATACATCTTCGTGAATTCCTAAAATCATCACACAATTTGATGTATCTGTATCTTCAGCAGTTGATATATCTAACTTAGCAGAAGAAATGCCAGTAGTAGTGCTACCACTTGTTCCATCAACTATGTCAGCAGTCTTGAAGATATCTACTTTAGCAGTTGCTCTGCTTGTGTTACCACCATCAGCAGCGATTATAAATCTCTGTGATGGGTCGTCATACACAAACCCTTTGATGTCAAAGTCAGTATTAGCTGACCCAGAACCAGGCCAAGTATTATTGAACCTTAACTTGCCAGTGGAAGCATCCACATACTCACATCCAGCAAAGACACCAAGTAATTGGTCTCCGTTACCAGTTGCAGATCCGATCTGAATAGTTCCGCCAGTTAACTCGGCTTTGACTGGTGAACCTTGAAAGATCGCGGAAGCATCACTAGCAATAAAGTATTGACTCGTACCTTGAGTCGCTGGACTTGAACCATGTTTTCCAACAGGCTTGAATCCAAAAGCTACGTTTGCATTAGCCATTTATTGCTCCTTCTAAAAGTTACTCGGATCCAGAAGTATTCATTTTACTTCCTTTACCGAAGGTTACACGACTTTGCCTATCTGGTTTATGGATAGGCATTGAGGGATGTTGTTCCCTCATCAAGTTTTCATCCACGGCTGTCATTTGATTGCGGGTCTGCTCCCGAAAATATTCAGTTCTCTCTTGCACCGTTTCTGTGGGTATTCGTGCCAACATTAAACCACCGACACCTATAATCCCTTTGTTTTTACCCTCTTCAATAACTGGATACTTTGCAGCCACATCACCGTATTCTTCGGCTTTGACTGGTTCCCATCCTTCTCTCATTCTAGAAAAAACATTTGATTTATCATCCTCACCACGAATGGCGGTTCTGATCCATCTATGTTCATATCCATCTGGAGCTGGGGGAGCATCCAACTTTGCTGGAGGTTGCCAAGGTTTTCTCCTTGAGGTATTTGCACGACTTGTGGTCTCTCGTGAAATTCTGTTTGTAGTAGCCATATTCTTACTCCTTCACATGCTTTGCATATTCTTCTAAAGGAACACCCAATCTTTTTGCTATCGCAATCTGCGATGGAGTCAGCTTGACTGTCCTACTCTTCTTTGCTCCTGACCTTGACGCTGTATTACCAGCAGATGCAACTCTAGGAGCATTAGACTTTTTATTGTCCGAAAACTTATGTGAGAACTCGGATCTAATTCTATTATCCAGTTCAGTGTAATACTCTTCGGTGTTTGGGTCAAACCCTTCTTGCTCAATTAATGTTTTATGTATGCCAAAAGCTGCATAAGTCATGGTTTGATCTTGCCCAAACCACTCATTTTCTTGTGCCCATTTTTCGGCTCTGGGGTCTGGTTTTGGTTGAGCTTGAGGTTGAGCTTGAGGTTGAGCTTGTGTTGCCTCTTGTCTTTTTGCTTGTTCTTCACGATCTGCTTTTAATCTTTTTAGATTTGCCTCTTCCATGGCAATCCTAGAAATATTCTGTTGTGCATCGTACAAAGCATCTGCATCACCAGACTCTAATGCTTTTTTATATGCCTCTTTTGCAGCCTCTGCTTGTGCAGTTACTCGTGTGTCAAACTCACCAACGTAGTTGTTATCAAGTTTATCTAACCTCGCTTTGAGGTCTTCGTTCTGTTTTTTGATAGATTCTGCATAATCGATTGCAGCTTTTCGCTGTCGCTCTTCTTCCCTAAAACGGTTCGTAAGTTTAGAGATACGCTTTTTAACAGATTCTGAATACTCCGATAGATCTTCGTCATCAGCGACACCTTGATCTTCGGTTGTGGTTTGGGTATCTCCGACAACTTGACTTTCGGTGGGCGACCCCTTTTCTTCTTTATCTGCGTCATCTATTACCTCCACTTCTTCAAAAAGTTCTTCTTGTTTTGCGTTTTGCATACATTAGGCTCCGTATGTTTTTATGTCATCGGGATTGACAATGGTTGCAATGACTTCATCATCATTGATTATTCTAACTTCACCACCCTCTATCTGAAACCGTGATCCAGCGTAGCGACCTATGCACACCCAATCGCCTTCTTTACACCAATCACCGTCAGTTCCAAATTTGTCTACATCCTTATAAGCAAGAGGTCCCATCTTAATAACATAAGCCACGACTGTGGCTCTTGCTTCTTTTTCTCTTACGGAATCTGGGACATGAATACCACCTTCGGTTTTTTCTTTACCCATGTATGGCATGACTAATATTCGCCACCCAGTGGGTTTTGGTACTCTGTCTTTTAAGGATAATTCTTTTGTTGCTTCGTCTGCTTTTTTCTTAGCTTCTCTTTGTCTAAGAACATATTCAGGCACTATCAATGTCATTGTCTGTTTTCTCCAGCAGGGTTCTTACTTGTTCTAATGCGTAGGATAGACCCTGTATTTCTCCTACCATCGCCTTATAACTAGCCATATCAGAGGCGTTACCACTAGTCAATGCAATACTAATCTCATTTATCCTATCGTTCAAGGATTTTTGATATTTATATAAGAAATCGGTTACTTTCACTAATTAACACCTAACCTTTTTCTCTTCGCTAATTCCATTGTTGCCATGTTCATGGCTTGACCGAGAGTCAAATCTGGTCTTCTTTCTCGAATTTGTAAAGCAAGTGCCATGTTTGGATTTGTAACTCCAGGTAAGCTAGTTGGTAAGTCACCGTATGTTGTGTTAAATGTATTTGTCATTGCCTGTGTTACTTCTGTTGCTCGACTTGGAGCCACACTAGCTATACCACCAGACAAACTTTGTTGAGCCATCTCTGCCATGTTTCTATCAAAACCAGAACGGTAAGCATTTCCAAACTGGTCAAACACAGAACTTACTTGAGGAACTGATGCCATGTTTACAGACGCTGGTGCAGAAACAACTGGATCTGTTACATTCATCTGAGCACCTATTTGTGACATATCTGATATTTGTTGATCGTCTCTAGTTCCCATCAATCCAGTAAAATCTTCGTCTTTGAGACCACCTGCTGCATCACCTTTAAAACCAAGGGCACTTTTTGCATCATTAAAACTACTCTTAGCAGTGTCCATTATACTTTGAAGTCCTTTACCAATTATAGACATAATGCCAACTGGTTCCATTTCTACCAGAGTTCTTTCCACTGGAGAATAAAATTTAGGTGCAAGTGGACCTCTTGATCCTTCAAGTTGTGGTAACATTTGGCTTGGAACATCAAATGATATTTGATTACGCAAGTCAAAACCAGGGGTTAAACCTCTACCAATCATTTGCAAAGCGGCGAAGTTTGGATCATACATTCTTCTACCTGTTGCATCTACTTGATTACGAATATTGGATACTGATCCACGACCAAAGTCCATTACGTTAGGAGTATCTGACCCACCAAAAAAACTTTGATCTTGATTTTCATCACTTCCTATGGAAGCCATAGCCTCATCAGAAAGTCCCATAGTAGCTGAAGAAGAGACCGAAGGATCAAACCCAGGTTCTGAATATTGAGAATAACCAGAAAAATTGGTTTCCACTAATAAACCCCTTTAAATCCAGTTCCTTGAATAGCGGCTCCTCCACCACGAGCAATACCACCCATCTTTTTCTTAATAACACCTCTACCAATCAAGATGTCTTTTTGTGTTACTTTGCCATCACCACTTAAATCTGGAAAAGCACCACCATCTTTCTTTTTCATTCTTGGATCAATGCCCATCTTTTTTAATGCTCTTAATCTTGGATCTTCAGAATCAGCAGGTAAAGGTGCTCGTCCTCTTCCTTTTATTTCTGGATCGTCATATATTGGTTGTCTGTATCTTGGTAAATCTTCTTTCTTTTTCTTTTTCTTTACTCCACCTTCTTCATATCTTTCAAGACCACCCATGGCTTTCTTTATTTCTTTAATAGCTTTTTCGTTAGCTTTAGCAGTTTCCATGCTAAATTTTCTATTTAAAGATTCTGTTTTGTCTGCCCTGAACGGATCCTTTTTGGGTCTCCTTTTAGGTTTTTCTACCTTTAATTTCTTTTTTTCTCTAATTATTATAGGCATGTAACTCTCCAATACTGTTGATCCACCATCTCTTCGTTTCTTACCCTTATCGATAAGACCTTTCGCCTTATTGTATGATATTCCCATGTCATTTGCAAACTGTCTTATTCTTGTCATTTCTTTTTTCTCCTTATACTCTCTTTTCCAGCTTTGGCAATTCTAACAACTTCGTTCTTACCCATCACTTTTGCTCGTTGTTCCATAACTGTAAGGATTTGTATCTTTCTCGCAAAAGGTTTGTTGATTCTTTTAACTTTTGCAACCGTTGCTCTTGCGTCAGCAGGCGTGGCAAACTTAATTCTGACGGTGTCTTTTGGATTCTCATCTGTGTATAAACGTCTGTCTGAACCTTTTGGTTTCTTGCCAGTTCCAACTTTAGGATCTTTCTTTTTCATATTCAGTTCCTTCTATGGGATGAGCACACATAGGACATTTGTATGTAACAAGTTTTACGACACCTGCAAAAGGTATTGGCTCTTCTGTTACTGTTTTAGTATATGCTATCTTATGTATGTAACAAATATCATCTTCTGACACTTCGTTTGATTCCCTCTACATGTTTGCGATAAAAATAATTACCTATCTTATTAAAAAATTTAAATAACTCTAAGTTTATTCTTGTCATTTCTTTGTATCCGTCTTTTTCATCTTATCATAGCTCCTCATTCCGCCGATTCCGAGCATACCAAACATCAAAGGCATCATAACAGACATGTCTGCTTGTGGTATTGTAATTCCAAAACCAGCACAAATTGGCGATACCATGTAATTTATACCAAGGCTGAGTCCTGAGATCCAGCCAATCAAGGGTCTCCAGGACGATTGAAACCAGTTACCTTTGGCATCTTCTTTTAAAACTTCTATCTGAGCGAGTGCCAACTCTTGAGCATGTCTTTCAGACATGGTGGCTATCTTATGAGCAAGTTCTGCCTTTTTGTCTGCATCTGGTATAAACTTATCTAGTAGTCCAGTAACTGGACTCCGTTCTTTGCCATGTATGCACTTGTTCCCATATAAGTTCCCACTATACCAGCACCTGATATATAAAATAGGTTGCTTATATCTGCCAACGCCTGCACACGCTCTATAGGAACTATGAACATTGCAACTGTAAAAACTCCCATACCTATAAGAGTGTATCTAGCCATGCGTAATTGTGCAAGATTTTTGCGTAATTTTGTCTCTGTCTCCTTGATCTCTTTTGCTCTTTGGAGCTCCTCGTCTGTGATTGTGTTGTCACCATCAAGATCGTATTGATTTAAAATAGAGTCTTTTTGTAGTTTTTTCTGTGTCATTTCCTACCTATACTTCGTAAACTTTCCATGACTTTATCGATATCTGGTTCAGTGCCATTGGGATCATACACACATTTATACTTTTTTGGACACCAACTCTCAATCAACATGGTAAAAGTTTTGTTACCCCCTTGATAGATACATGCTCTTTTGTCTGTGTATTTTGACGTAATTCTTTTCTTAAGTCTACAAGTTGTATACTTAACCGTTTTTTTTTACCTTGCCATATTTTTTGTTGGTTTGTGTAGTCTCTAGGTTTGAATTTGTAACCCTCTGTCATCTGTATATAGTTCTCTGCTTTTGCTTTTTTCATCCATATACCTGCAACTAAAACTGCGAAACCGCCAACTATAGCTACCACGATAAACCAAGTTATAGCTTCGCCTATCTGTCTTCTAAGTTGTTGTTGTTTGTAAATCGTCTGTTGACGTTCTTTTCGTATCTGTCCTTCCATCTTTAACAGATCATCATACGCTTGTGGGCCATACGTCATATTCAAAAACATCTTGAGTTCGTACCTTTGTTCCTCAAGTTTCTTCTTGGCTGCATAAGCAGAGAGAGCTGCTTCCTCAATAGACCCAGCTTTGAAAAGTTTACCAAACAACGGAGGATTTTTTGCTTGTTTTTCAGCGTTATCAACATCAGATACAGCTCCCATCCATCTACCAATGTCTCCAGACATTTGTTCTATATCTCTACCGACTGCAAATCCTTTCTTAATTGCGTCAAATGCTTTGGAAGCCACGCCCATAGCGAGAGATATAGTGACTGGATCCATTTTTACCTACCTTTTAAAGAGGCCTGCGTATTTATTCTATAGATATTTACATCATTTCTGTCTTCTGCGATTTGTTCTTGAGTGTTAGTTCTCTGTTGTGCTAATTCATACGCTTGTTGTAGTTTAGCTGCGTCAATCTGGAAGTTCATCATGTCATTTATAGATTTTCTTTGTAGCTCGGCAGTGTCGTTCTCTAATTCTTTCTCTCTAATTGCTACAAGTGGGTCTGGTTTCTGTGCAGGTTCGATAGCAGGCATGATTTCTTTCAATATTTCACCAATTTGTTGCGATATTGCTGCTTCAACAGCTTGTGGTGCGATTTGTGGTGGTTGTTCACCCCTAGCCACTGCTTCTTGTATCATTGTTTGGAAGAATTTAGTCACTTGATCTCTTGCTAACGCACTAACATGTTCTTGAACATGAGATTGTAGCAACAAAAACCCTTGTGGGTTGGTTTGTGCCACCATGTTTGACAAAAATAAAGCATGAACCACCAAATGTGCCTCGTGATCTTGTTCTGGAAACACTTGAAGTGGTGCACCTTTCATAGAATTAGCGTTTTCTGTCGCTGGATCTACTGGTGCAGGTGGTTGTGGTGGCGGTAAAATGCCATCAATGTTCTTTACATCAAGTGCATCATACATTCTTCGGTATGCCTCGTACTGATTATGTATTTGTGGTGCAGCTTGTGCTAGTTGCAACTGTGTTTGTGCCAATGACAGACGTTGTGACATAGAAAATATGTTTGGGTCTGACACTGGAAGTATATCTACACGACCATCAAAGTCATTTTGCATGATTTGTGGTGCAACATTTCCTACAAAATACGGATAAGGCACTGGATTTTCCGAAAAAATCTCTGCTAACATACGAAATTCTTGTTTTTGTGCGTAGTGCAAACGCTTGTGTATGCTAGAAATAATCTTAGAACCTTGTTCTATTAACGCAACTGTAGTTCCAACTGGTGCTTGTGAGTTAACATCTGCTATTTTTGCATCAGCAACTTGTGCAAAACGTCTACCAGAGTCAACAACCACACCTAAAAGCTGTGCGAGTGTCGCAGATGGCTCTTTGTACGGAAGGGGAATGATAGAGTTTTTCAAATCGCCACCTGGGACATCTATATCTCTAAACTCACCTGGGTTCAAAGGCTCGTCATCATTTCGGATCCTAACACCTCTTGCCTTAAATCCAGCTGGTAAGTTTGATAATGTGCCCGCATCTATTAGCTGTCTCAAAATAGATGTGGCTGCACGAGATAATCCACCTATTGTATGTAATAAACCAAAGCCATAAAAGCCAAAACCTGGTAAAAACTTAAAATGAACAAAGTATTGTCTCTTTCTTTTTAACGGATCTTGTTCTCTAAAGTTTCTAACCACTGATAAAACTTGATTTGAATTTTGATCGATGGTGACAATATAAGGGAGCATAATACCCGAAGGCTGCCCTTGACTATCCATATCTTCAAAGCCTTCCAAGTCCAAGTCAACATGGACTTCAAGTAAGGTGTAACTGTCGTCTGAGTAATTAGGATGTAATCCTTGAAGGTCATCAGTAGTTTCTTGGATAGCTCCTTCGTCCTCTCCAGAATCTGTTTTAGATAATTCAACATCTTTATACACTCCCGCAACTTGTAGTTTACGGATATCATTATAACTCATTCGCACCATGTGTGTAACTCGCTCTGCCGTTCTAATATCAGAAGCAGAGTACGGAACTATTAAATCTTCTGCTGGTACAAACTTAGATACCGCTCTTTGTTTCGTAGGATCAAAGTACACTTTTTTAAATGTAGAACCAGTAAGTGGTAAATAAAACAACATCTGGTCTGTGTCTTGATCGTATTCCTCCATGACTTCAGTAATCTGATAGTTCATGTAATCTTTAATTCTTTGTGCTTGATCTTCTGTTTCTTTTGTAGCAACACCAAGTATCTGTGTCTTTACTGGGCCGCCACTTGGTAACATTTCTTTGTATGCTTGTGATTGAAACTGTGTTGTTGCCTCTGACAATAGTGGATGTGTTACACCACTTGCACCAAGAAACGGATCACTTCTGTCCTCGTAGTTGATGCCAAGCAAGTTTAAACCCTTGGCGATTGCTTCTTCCCAGTCTTGTCTTGACTCTAAATCTTCTTTTACTTTTGATTGTAGATCAGATGCAATAGAAGCCAACACACCTTCTTCTATAACTTCTGCAAGGTTAGCATCGTGAATGTATGGTTCTGCCATGACTGGGATTTGTTCTTCACCCATGTCAAGTTCTATACCCTCTGGTAGCTCATCAACATCATCTTGTATTTGTAAAGCGAGTTGTTCTTCCATGGGCACAGGTTCACCACCTGCTCCCATAGCTTTTTCGACCATGCCTGCAATGTCTCTTGGTTGTTCTGCCATTAACTTGCCTTTCTCCTAAGATCTATATAACCACCTTTTGCTCTAAAAGTAAATTTACCTTCTGCTAATTTTCTTCCTTTTGATCCAGGTGATAGATCAATAACAAATTGTACTGGTCTGTTCAACTGTGCTCTTCTAGTATTATCCGCAGAAACCATTTCAAATATTCTATCTCTGTCAACTGTTGCACCAGCGTCTTCAAATCTTTTTGCCACGGTATCTAACGTACTACCATACGTTCCTAATCCAAAAGTTTTCTTAAGTCCTTGTACAGTGGTATCCTCTTTTGCTCTTGATGTCCACTGATCTTCTCTGTGTGGAACGACTATACCAGCAATAGGCTCTTTATATAGCTCTTCAAATCTAGGGTCTGTTAATTTATGAATTAAAGATTGTAATAGACCTCTTGATGTCTGTGCCATAGTAGCATTATTCGGTGATCTAGTGTATTTCTTGTTATCGTTAATGTGAGCATATAATCTCATAGCTGCTTCTCTTAATTCACTAGGAGCATAATTGTATTCTTTTGCTTTTTTTCCGATTTGGTCGTATAGTTTCTTAAATCTCCTATCTATTTCTTTGTTGTTATCTGCACCGACTTCATTGTCTTTCATTTGTTTTTCAAGAGCAGGTAGTTGTTTTTCAAGATTTGTTTTTTGCTTTAATATTTTTTCTGCTCTAACTTTATCACCCTCTAAGAAACCTTTGTAACTAGGTGTAAGAAATAATTTATACACACTTGTTAAACTTGGACGGTATCCACTAAAACTGCTACCAGGATTGTAATCATTTTCCTCATACGGCACTGGAGCCAATCTTAACTGTATTTGGCGAAGTCGATCTGCCTCTACGCCTGTGGGTAAAGTTCTAATAAACCTATTCAAAAGAGAATCATCTTGTTCTAATCTTTTCTCTTTTTTCTCTCGCATACCTCCTTGTACACCAGAATACGCATATACCTTTTCATTTCTCAACATAGATCCGATTAAAAGTTTTTTCTTCAAAGCATCTTTATTATCTAATCCAAGTTGTTTTGAGTATTTATTAACAGTCTGTGCTCCTATTGTTCGTTGTTTTTGAGTGTCTATCTCCTCCATATACTCTTTATAATTACCATCTTCTGGAACAAAACCTATGCTATCTGATACGTTATCTATGATTCTAGACAATTCTTTTTCTATATCTTTTTTTACTTTTGGTGGTATTAAGTTTTCTATATCTGACAAAATTTTATCATATTTATGATTAAAATATGCAGGAAATCGTCCTATTGCTCTGTCTCGTGCTCCTTCTCTTAGAGCACTTTCGTCAGCGTGTCTGTCTTGTATTGCATCAAAATCTATTGAAGAAAGCTCTGTTTTAAATTTATTAGCCATGTATGATCCGATTTCATGTCTTATAACATTCAAGGCTTGTTCATTAACGGCTTCGTTTACACCTCTTTCTAAAGTAGATTGCATTGTTTTAATTATTGCATCTGTTAGATCTTCTTCACTTATTGAGCCACGAAAACCAAAATCAGAGTCTGCTTCTTGTCTAAAAGCACTAGTAGAATCTGCTAAGAGAGACGTTGTTTCTGAATAATTATAACCCTTTTCTTGTAAGTTTTGATCTAGTAGTGCCTCAAAAAAACCCTCTGGACTGCTTATATAAGAATCTTTTATTTCTCTTTCTTCCTTGCCATGAGCGTACATGAGACCCGCTCTTCTAAAATCTCTAGTTTCTCCTACATCACTAGTTTGTTTACCAAGATCGCTATAACTATCACCTGGCATCCCTTGATAGTTTGATCTAAGAGGCATGTGACCCACTAGAGTTTTTACAAGAGTTGATTGTCCTCGTTTCTCATTATACTCTATTGGAAAACCAAGTTGACTTATATAAGCCTCGTTTTGATCTCCAGTTAAATTATAATCATTAAGACGAAGTTTTCCTTGTAAATTATATTTAGGAGCGGCTGCTGCAACTTTTTTAGTTCTGTCAGAAACTGGTGTTCTTAATTTAGTACGTCCTAATTCTTTTAAAATTATTGCCGCTAATCTATCTGGTGCTGGTTTAGCAAACTCGCCATTCTGTGCCATTTGAAAACCATCAAACTCCCTCATGGCTTCTTGACGAGGATCATTAGCAAATTGTGTTCCCTCAAATCCATCCATGGCTTCGAGACCTTCTATAAAGTTTTCTGCCATCGTGCTATAGTCAGTATCTGTAAACAAAATACTTTCTAGCATAGACTCTGCTTTATTTAGTCTTTCAGTGTCTACTTGTCTGCCACTAACTGATCCTTCCTCTTTTTGTTTAGCGTATGCTTTTACATAACTCATAACATTTTTAGGTAAAGTTTTTCTTAAAGTTTTCAAATCATCTAGAGTTACATTTTGTATCTTAGATATCTCCATGGGAGCAGTTCTAGTGGTTTGAAATCTTTCTATCTGATTATTTATTTTTTCTATCTCTTCTTTTGCTAGATTTACTTTCTTTTCTGCTTCTTGAAAAAGTTTTCTTTTTCTTGTTAAATCTTGATTAAATTGTGATGGAGCGTCATCATCTGACATTTCTTGATCCATAGCATCAAGAACTCTAATTTTATTTTTCTCACTTGGTGTAAATAATCTATAACTACTAGGACTATCTCTGCCTGTAAAATCGCCCATAGTTGTGTTAAGAGTTCTTATTGGTCGTTTGTCCGTGGGTCTCGCTCCACCAGAAAAAGTTCTGGTCAGATATGGATCGTTACCTCTCAAAGCCGTATCAATAGCACCAGAAAATAATTCTGGTATTCCACCATACTCTACTGGTGTGCCATACGCATATTCTGGTTTTGCGAAATCTAATAAGTTTTCATAAGTTCTGGTTACGTCTGATTGTATCTCTTCAACAATAGCATATAGTTTACCATCTGCTCCTCTTACAATCATAGCTCTCGTATAACCAAAACCTTTGTTGTAGTAGTCGTGAGGTAAATTTAATTCTTTCTCTCCAACTAAATTCTCTTCTATTGTTTTATCGTTCAGTTTAGTTTTTTGTTGAAGTGCGTTTATAACTGGACTGTTTGTTAAAGAACCAGCTTTCAATGATTCTTGGTCTGGGTTCACTGCAACAACACTTATATTGTCAATTTCAAAGGCTTTGCCACTCCCAAGTCGTTGAGCATCTGGATCTCTGTTTTGTACAATTTTTATTTTTTGATTACCTCTAGCGTCAGTTTGACCTGTAGGTTGTTCCACATTAATTGGTTTACCAGTCACTGTGGCAAAAGAGCTAAATATCCTTTGTCCAGAATAACCCTCTTCAGAATCAATCGTGCCTGGAGGAGCTAAACTTGGATCTGCTAGTATCTCTCCAGCACTAAGGGCAAAATTTCTAAAAGGTCCGTTTGTTCTTCTGTTCATACCACTTCTAACTTCTAATCTAACGGTTGGACGCATTTGGTCAAACTCATAGATAATCTCTTCCATGGTTTTTGTTTCGTTTTGATTTCTTATAAGGTATTCTTCTAGTCCAGAGATAAACGCTTCACCACCTCTGTTGTGAATAATTAAATCACCTCGTTCATTTGGTGCATCAAAAACTGTCCCCATCGATTTAATCTTTTTAGGTATGGTAGTTTTAACTGCTATATCTTTAATATTAGGGATAGACTCATAGTCTATTCTACCATCTTCTGTTTTACCTGCCGCTTTCACTGCTTGACCAAATTCTTTTCCTTTTCCTTGTATTGGTATGTACTTGACTTGGTCTTGAATTGATTCTGTGTATTGTTCCTTTCCAAGAAGACCAACAGAACCCTCCCTTCTACGCTCTTGTTTTCTTAACTCATCATAAACTTCAGAAACTTTTACTGGGTTTTTCATGCCAAACTTATCATCCGCTGCTAATTTAATTAACTTAATTCTTAATGGAGATACGACTGGATCTTCTGGATCAGTAAATCTTTCTTTGTTTTTGGCTTTGTTAAATTCTTGATTAATAAAATTTTTTACAAACTGAGGATCTGTAGTAAAACCTGCGTCTTGATCTTGTTTTACAATTTCTTGTGCTTTTTGCTCTATGGCTTTTAATTCTTCTTCTGCTATCTTCTGCACAGATGGATTGCCAACAGAACCACCTTCAAGATCTTTGCTAAAAAACGTCTGCTCTTCGTCAATGTTTGGATCAGTATCTTTCGTAATCGATAAGTTACCATCCACCTTTTGTTGTGTTGTTAGTTCTGTGCCAGTTTGACCAACGGCTTCATTCATCAATGTCTCAGCCGTGCCTGGGGGTACGTCTTTTGCTCTGTATTTGGCAAAACTAGGTCCGTACAAAGAAGCGGCAGTTTGCATAGCTAGTTGTTGAGAAGGTGGTAACATGCCTCCAGGTCCCATGGTGTCACCAATCAAACCTGCAATCCCAGGTCCTTGACGAAATGCTTCGATGGTCGTGGTCATTCCTCCACCCATCGTGCCACCAAGAACCACGCCTTCTAATAATCTGTCGGCAATTTGCTCACCAGTGTACTCTCCACCAGTCAAGGCAGTCGAACCAACGACCACGCCCTCTTGCAATCCTTCGGTTCCACCCTCAAACGCCACAGATTTACCAATTCGTCTACCAATTTCTTTTGCAGCATCAATTTTACCCGCTTCACCGAGCTTTTTTATCAGTTCCTTACCAGTAATTGTTAGTAATTCGTCTCTTGGAATCACTCTTCCAGCGCCAAATCTGTCCAAAAGTGCTATAATTGTACCCGCTCCAATAGCCACAGAGTCGTTATAACTGCCAGTTTTTTGCTCCATTTCCTCGGCAACTTCACCAGTTCCCACGATTCCAGAGCCTAAAATGGTCGCTCCACCTATCAAAGCTGCAGCTGGTACACTAAAAGGTGCAGTCAGAGCAGATGCCAAACCACCACCAAGTGCAATACCACTTGTCGCTATATTTTCACCAGTTTTCTCGGCAACCCAACCAATCGCATCACTCAAACCACCTTGTCGGTAGGCTTCACGAAGTCCCATGGTGTATTCTGGTTGATAGTTACCCTCTCTTATGTCCTTGTCTTGTTGTGCAACAATCTCTTGTCCATAATTAAAAAGAGATTCAATCCCAGTTCGGGAACCAATAACCTCAAGACCTTTACCAAAAAGTCTTTGTGCTTGGTCTATGCTGTATGCAAATGACGAATCTCTTGTTGCCATTATGTGATCCTAGTTACCCTTTTTTTGCCTGGAGCCAGTATATCAGAAAATCTGTTCTTAACCAGTCTTCCTTTTCTAATTGGTTTTTTGTTTAACTTTTTTCTAATTTTAAGAAGTCTAGTCATCAATAATATTCCCTTTTACTTCTTGGATACCAGTCTTCGCCTTCGTCTTCTCCGTCCAGTGCTATAAACCCACCTTGTCTAAATCGCATAACTGCCATTGTCATACTATCACAATAATCGTCATGGTCTCCGTTTGGAAAAGATGCCACTTCTTCTATTACATCTTCTGCAAACTTCTCTCCACTAGGATACCACACTTTTCCCGATTCGAAAATAGGCGATACAATGTGCATCCTCGTGGTTTTGTCTAAGTTACCCGCCTTTCGTCTGCCAGGACTGAATGTCAGAACTGGTAGGTTTTGTAACCTTAACTCGTCTGCCAAGGGTTGTCCACTTGCTTTTGCCTCGATTAACATCATGTCTGGTTCCCAGTATTCGTTTTCTTCTATCGCTATCTCTTTCAACTCTGGAAAACTCCAACGACCTTTCTTCGCATCTAACATTATCAAATGTTGTTCGCCATTCTTTTTTGGCTCAAATACACCCCAAGTTGTGATAGCAGAATAGTCTGCCGTCTCTTTTTTACTGTAGGCAGTATCGTAACTTTGCAGAATATAATCTAATCTTGGCACATCTTTTTCTTCCCACGGAATCCACCACTCCCTTTTTATCATCGCAGTTTCTTCAGATGTAGGATTCTGTTGCCACTGTGCGTTCCATTTCATAGGTGACAGTGATGCCTTGACCTTTAACAACTCGTCCTTGTTCCAAAATTCAGGCCACAAGATCTTATCATTTGGTAAAATCGCTGGGAACTCCACGATATCCCATTGATCTGCCATACTATCCTTTGCTTGTGCCTGTAATAATCTGCCTGTCAGATCCTTCTTTGACCATCTTGTTTGCACAATGATGATGGTTCCCCCAGGTTGTAATCTCTGTCTCGGACCTGATGTGTACCACTCGTATGTATTATCATAAGCAGTCGTGGACAGTGCATCTTGTTCCGAGTGTGGATCATCAATAATCAACAAGTCTGCACCACGACCAGTCATCGCTGCTCCAACGCCTGCTGCAAAGTATTCACCACCAGCGCTTGTCTCCCACCGACCCGCGGCTTGACTGTCTTGCTTCAAGTCCGTGTCTGGAAAAACTTCCGTGTACACTGGATCGGCAATCAAGTCCCTAACCTTACGACCAAACCTCACGGCAAGTTCTGTATTCATCGTGGCTTGAATAATCTTTAACTTTGGATTACGGCCCAAGAACCACGAGGGCATGAGATAAGATGCCATCTCTGACTTCGAATGTCTGGGTGGCATGTTTACGATAAGTCTTTTGAGTTTGCCTTGTGCTATTAGCTCCAATTTTTCTGCAATGATTTTATGGTGTCGTCCAACGATAAAATTTTCATATACATGTTGAGCATAAGCTAGAAAATTTTTTTGAGCTATATCGCGGGTGTCCAGTTTATTTTTCTGTTGCTCAAGCAGAAATACTTCTTGTAACACCTCTTTAGGTAAAGCATCTAGGTTCATGCCCAAACGATAATATATTCAAATGAATTTATCAAGCCTACTATACAACATGTATATAGTAACACCGCCGTGTAATTTAGGGGGGTGGGGGTGTAAAATTACTGACGAGTCACAGTCGTTCCTCGTCAGTAACCCTATCTTTTGGGGAGTTGCAGTGTGTTTGGAAGCCACGGAGGGGTGTGCCTCGGTAAAAGGCACACAGACTCGCAGTGTTGCTCGTTTTATCTGTGTGCCTTTTGGAACTTGTCTGTGAGTCGCATCTAGCGACTCACAGTGTGTGTTTAAGCTACGTCCTTGGACTTTGTAGCTTGGTCTTTGAGGTCTTGTAAGTGTGACCTCTTAACCATGACGTAATCACCATCTACGGTAGAGATTAGCTTGTGGATAACTTGTTTAACGACCTCGTTAACAATGTCATCATCAAGTCTTGCCTCAAGAGTTTCAAGATTATGCTTGACCTCTTGGACTTCGTGATTATCACTGATGGCATCATCAATGATGTTTCTGATGTCTCCATCATTAATCTTAGACTCGACTTGCTCGTCTATATATTCCGTAATGGAATCTTGTATTTGGTACGACATATAGTCTCCTTTTCTTCTTGAGTTATTGTTAATAATGTTATATAAGATTTTATGGGATATGTCAAATAAAAAATAAACTTTTCGATTAACATGTTAACTAATTATTTCCCGAAGCCTCTTGACAGTTGCCCTTCGGGGTGCGTTGCCTCGGTTAAAGGTGCAGAGAATCGCAAAGTTATTATTGTTTCTTGTTCTTGCGATTCTCTGCACTGAAACTTTTTTAAAAAAAAGCAAAGAAAGTTGTTGACATATGGGATTACTTGGGATATATTACATACAACATTAACTAGTATAGAGGACAACCAATGACACAACCAATAATTAAAAAGGATTCGCCATTCGAATTTTTTGGCAATCATTTAGAAGTAGCTTATAGAAGAGGCGAACTGCTCGGATATAAGAAAGCCATGTTGGAACTAACCAAGATGGAAACTAAACTAGAACTAGAACTTAAGAAGTTAGAAAATAATTTAAAAAGAGATTAGCTTTCTCCTTGAGCTAGTGAGCCACAACAGAAATGTTGTGGCTTTTTTTGTTCCTCCAAAATCTCCAGGCAACCCCGTCTTCCAGAAACAACGCACCTTCGGGGTGCGTTGCCTCGGTAAAAGTCGCAAAGGATCGCAAGCGACCACTTCGTTTCCTTTGCGACTGAATCAACTTTTGTGATTCGCAAATATCCCACCCACCCAACCCGTTTATTATATCAGAAAAAATGGGATTGTCAAGGATTTTATTTTATTTTTTTTGCTTTATTCGGGTTGACTTATGGGATTAAATGGGATATATTAACCAGGCCTAATAAAAACGAAAGGATAAAAAATGAGATCTTATAAAACCAACGTCATGGACTTTGACGATAAAACTTTAGTCCAACATCATCAAACTATAATCATAGAACATGATTATACTAGTGGGACAATCACTTTAAATAATGGGGGGTGGTTTTCAAAAACCACCAAGGATAGATTAAATAGTTATCTAAGACCTTTTAAATATAATGTGTTCCAAAAAAACTTTGAGTGGTTCGTGATGACACCGAGCCTCCAAGTTATACCTTATCAAAACCACATGACCCTCGAGGTCTAAGCAAGAAGCACCCCCGAAGGGGGTGCTTCTTTTCTTCTGCCTCCGTTCACATTTCCTCATGTTGGGGTTGCAAAGGTGCAAAGATTCGCAAACTCATCTTTGCAAAATTGATGCCACTTTTCGATTCGCACACCCCAAACAATCTTCCAGACTCCCGAAGGTCAAAAGTGCCTCGGCTTCGGGGGACACCGAGAGGGACGCAAGGGTCTTGGACGCAAGGAACTCGCAGAGTTTACCACCTTCAAACAAATATAGAACCGACTTAGAAGATGCACGAACCAAGAAAAAAGAAACATAATTATTGGCTTTTAGCCTCAAATGTGTTGAAATTTGTGAAGGTTCGACCTTGAAAGTGTTTCCTTTTGTGGGGGATTTTAATTCAATAAACAAAGGATATTTTTCATTGATGATTATTACATCTGGAAACCCACTATTAAATTTATTTTCTATCTTTTGGATAAATGTGCCTTTTGGCAAATTATCTTTTATTGATAAAAAAAAGTTTTTTTCTGTCATTTAGTGCTTGACCTTTATGGGATTATGTGGGATAAACATTTATATAATTTATTATAGCGAAAGGATAATAATATGGAAGTAGTAATGATACCACAAGACCAACAATGGTTTTTAAGTGGGTTGTATGTTCTTGAAACAATAGTAGATGAACAAGAAGAAACAACCGAGTATGTTCAACAAAATTTTAAGGATATTTCTAAAGATGACTGACAAATATAAAATTGCTTACGAAGAGGAGCAAGAAAAAATATTATCTCTTTGGTATAAATATTTAAGTAACGATAAAAGATCATTTATCGAATACTTTCAAGAGGAACATAACATTAAATTAGCAGACACGACTTCTTACAAAAAAATTAAGAGATTGTGTAAAACATTTTTGAAAGGAAAAAAATGAGAGCAATATTAATTAATCCCATGCAAGAAAGTGTTCGTCATATTAGTTATGATGGAGACTATAGAAGCATTTATAGAATAATAGGTTGCACGACTTTTGAGGCAGTTTATCCGTTTGATAATGGAGATACTCTTTGGATAGATGAAGAAGGTTTATTGAAAGAAAGTAATTATGCTTTTAACCTCAAAGCAGACAATCCAAAATTTAACCAAACGATTATGGGAAGTGCTTTGATTTTAGGTACAGATGCAGAGGGCGAAAGTATCGAATGTAAATCTAAGGTGCTTGATATAGCTAAAAGAGTTAACTTTCAAGGTAAGGTTGCAATTGAAAATGATGGACAAGGATTTACTATAACTCCTTGGCATATTTATCAAAATAATCTTGAAGAAGCTAGATTACTTTTAGAAAAAATAAAAACTGAAGGGAGTGCTTAATGCAATCTAAAATTATAAAAGATATTGAGAAAGGACTTTCCCATGATGCTATCGTGGGGAAGTACGTTAATAAATGGTGCGATAATGTTGACCAAATCAAAAACATTATCAAAACATACAAATGGGAACAATACAAAAAATTTGGAAGGAGATTTGTATGACAAAATTTTATGAATGTTGTCTTTGTGATGGTCTCATAGATCATCACAAAAATGCAAAGGGAGAGACTTATTGGACTAAAGGACATAATGCTCAACCGATTAAAGAAGGACAATGTTGTGATTGGTGCAATGCAAATGTTGTCTTACCAAAAAGATTTGAAAATATACAGAAAGGAAATTTTTATGTCGAAAAGAATACATAAGGCTAAACAAAGATCTAACCAACACAAGCGAAAGCATAACCCAAAATCAAACCATTTTAATGGGTTAATAATTGGCAAAAGATCAAGATATAATGGTGGCTTACTAAATGCCTTTAAAAAGTAGCAGTCGTCAAAGTAGTACACGGATCATTCGTGTACTATCTTGAAAATTGCAACAACAAACGAAAGGAAAAGATATGCAGATTTCAAAACTAGAGGTAAAAAATATCTCACACTATGCGAGGGGTTCAGAAGAAACTCCTTGTTATAATGCCACAGTATATGTCAACGGCAAGAAAGCAGTTGAAGTATCAAATGACGGACATGGTGGAAGTGATAGACAACACACCTATCCTCAATGTGCTTTTAATCTTAGAGAAATTAATGATTGGTGCATAAATACTTTTGGTAAAGAAACTTGGGAGTATAATGGAAAAACTTATTCCACAGATCTAGACCTAGAGCATTATTGCCACCAAGAGTTATATAATTGGCTTGATTATTGATAAGAAAGACGACAAAGAATTTTTAGTTGCTTGGAAAAGACCTATTTCAAAAGTGATTGATGATGATGGCTTTCAGAATTGGCTTAAAAAGAACCAACCACACATGGTTGGAAAGTGTCTTAATTTTCTTCCATTCGATCAAGCATTAAAACTATTTAAGGAGTACACTTAATGCAAAGTTTTAAGCAAGAGCATAAGAATGGTTGGAGATATATAGTTTGGGTTGGTGGTTGTGATAACTACTACAAGAACTTCTTAATAGCACAGATGGATTTTTATAATTGGGTTCTCAAAGGCTATGATGATGTATTTCTAACCGAGATCAAAAAAGATGGAACTGAGGAAGTTCTTCGTAATTCAGAAGAGCATAATTTTAAAGAAAGGAAAAATAATGGGTAGATATTATGATGGCGATATTAATGGCAAATTTTGGTTTGCCATTCAATCAAGTGAAGATGCAAACTTCTTTGGAGTGGAAGGAGAAGCAAGGTTCTTAAGTTATTACTTTGACGAGGACAATAAAAAAGATGTTCATAGAGGTATCCTTGAGTGTGATAGACACTTGGGTAAATACAAAAAACTCTTAGATGACTTTTTTGAAAATCGTGAAAGTTATAATAATAAGAAACTTGTAGAGTATCTAGATGAAAAAGCACACCCTACAAAGCATACTGAAGAGGGTGTTCGTTATTACTTGGAATGGTATGCAAGAATAGGTCTTGGTAAAAAGATTTATAATTGCATACTTGAACAAGGCGATTGTAGCTTTGAGGCAGAATTATAATGCTCAAACACCTAGATTTATGTAGTGGTATTGGTGGCTTTGCCGTGGGTTTTTCCATGGCAAAGTTATCCGAGCCTATCGCTTTTTGCGACACAGACAAGTTTTGTCAGATTTCAGAACGACCCGATATCCTCACCTCTGGATATCCATGCCAACCCTTCTCAACAAGTGGCAAAAGGGGAGGCACAGAAGACCCTCGCCACATCTTTCCGTACTTGCATAAACTTATTAAACAAATCAGACCCACTTATTGTGTTTTCGAAAATGTTTATGGACACCTCTCATTGGGACTTGACGAGGTATTGTTTGCAATGGAAAGCATCAACTACCACACGAGGACATTTGTACTTCCGTCTAGTGCAATCGGAGCGAGACACAAACGAGACAGATTGTGGATCATCTGTAGAAACTTGGGCGACCCCGACAACTATGGATTCCCTACCACCGAGGAGTGCAGAAGCAACCAAGAAATTGCAAGAGGGTGCAAGGAAGGGTCGAAAGAGACCGAGCAACTTGAGGGAACAAGTCGATCCGAAGACTATGGAGATGTATCCGACCCCCACGACCAAGGGTTTTGGACACGCCTCGGAGGGACAGACAATGATCTTCAGAAAGAAAGTGGAGAGAGGGGAACTCACAGAGGCAGAAGCACAAGCCATGATGAACGGAGTGACCTTGAGACCACCACGAATGGAAGAGTGGAAGTTTCCAACACCAAATTCGGGATTGAAGAAACACAGTTACAACGGCAACAACGATTACTACAAGAACCGAGAGGAGAAGGGCAGACAGATGGATCTTGCTCAAAAGATGTATCAAATCGAGGGAGATGCAAGACTGAACTGCGATTGGACGGAGTGGCTAATGGGGTATCCTATTGGCTTCACGAACCTAGAGGAGTCCCAAGAATTATCTCAAACCAACCCGACAGAGCCAACAGACTAAAAGCATTGGGTAATGCTATTGTTCCACAAAATGCAAAGTTAATTGGATTAGCAATCAAGAAAGAGTTGACTTCTAAATGATACTTAATCTATGTTTGAAATGCACGGAGCAATATCGGGAATTGCTATTTGCCCAAGTCGGAGAGAGTCCCCACCCCATTACTCTCTTCGACTACTTCATATTCTCCATCAAATGCAGAGGGGTAATTCTTTCTTATTTCTGCAAGACGACCAACGATTTCTTCACGAGAGAGTTTGTCTAGGTTATGAGTTACATTAGTTTCCCTACGATCAACGGCAAGACCACCGAGGTTAGACCTATATTTTTCTGCATTGACTGCCGCAGAATATTGACCTGCCTCCTCGGCTCCCTTAGAAAGGTTCGCAAACCTTTTCAACTGACCCATCAAAGTTACTCCGTATTTCCTTTCGTAATTATCACGGAGTTCTTTGATGTGTTCAACCACCAGAGGAAAATCTTTGCCATTGAGGAGCAGACTTGCAGTCTTTCTTGCTTGACCTTCAGAATAACCTGCTTGTCTAGCACATTCAGAATTAGAATGGGTTCCTTCTACAATAAGTCTAGCAAAAGTTTTTTGTCGATTAGTCAATGGCATAAGCAGATAGTAGTGTTTCTCCCATATTTTATCAATAAAAAAAGGAAAAAAAATGACGCGGTCGGCTTTGAAGTGTAGCAAGTGTTACCAAAGTGTAGCAAGAATAAATAAAAAAACACAGTAAAAACAACAAACTATTTTTTATGCTACAGATGCTACAGATGCTACACCTATTTTTAAAAAATTATTATAAACAAAAAAATATGACAGAAACACTATACGAAAAAAAGTTTTATATACTACTTGACTTATGGTCTCCCATACATTAAGTATATATAAGTACAAATCATTAATTAAAGGAGATATTATGGGAGGTACAAAGAGACTCTGGGAAGACAGTATCGACAATGAAGTTGGAGATTATGTTGACGGCATCATTCCTAGAGACAAAGTTAGTGAAGATGCCGAAGCAGTTTACGATCTCGATAATGAGGACGTAAGCTACAAATCTTTAAATGTCCGTGTTTCGGTGTACGAGCAGATAAAGAGAATAGCCAAGGAAGACAACAGAACTATTGCTAGTACAGTTGCTTTAATGGTCAAAGAAAACTTAAAAAATCGGAGGATATAAATTGGAAGACGATAAGAAAGATAAGAATAAAATTCATTCGACTACGGATTATAGTCAATTCAAATACATAAAAGGTAATCGTGATCTTGTTGAAGCTCATGTAAAAAAATTATCGGATCAGATATCAAAGAAAGATTTTCAGATACCGATAATAGTTAATGAGAAGATGGAAGTGTGCGAGGGTCAACACAGACTTGAAGCATATAAGTCCTTGGGTATGCCAATAACTTACATGATAAAAGAAGGTTTAGTGATCCAGGATATAAGGAAGATGAACTCAACTGCGAGAGCATGGACTATGCAAGAGTTTCTTGATAGTCATGTAACCCTTGGTAACAAGGACTATGAAGTATTAAAGTGGTTCCATGAGAAGTATGAGTTTTCCATATCAGACTCTATCTCCATGTTGAATGGTAAAGGGTGGCACTCTTCAGAAGATCTAGCAGATTTTAAGGACGGAAATTTTAAAGTCACTGACTTAGAATGGGCAAAAGATACGGCAGATAAGATCCAAAAGATTGGAGAATATTTTCCATATTATAAAAAGAGATCTTTTGTTGGTGCTATAATATCTGCACTAAAAGACTCTACTTTTATTTGGAAAGTATTTTTAGCAAGGTTGGAGAGCCATTCTTCAAAGCTAAAAAATCAAGGCAGCCGTAACGATTTCATCTTGAATATTGAAAGGTTATACAATCATAATACTTCGGCAAGTAAAAAGATAAGACTGCAAGTGTATGGAAATAGATAGGAGTTGGTATGTATATAAAAAATATTAAAACTTGGGAAAATGAAATTCATGGCATATCCACGAGGTTCGAGTATAAGAACCTCACGATAGAACTTTATGAAGGTCAAAGAAGTGAGGAGCTAAACTATGAGCCGTACTTCTTAATCAGAGCATGGGATACAGAAGAAGCGAGATTAGAAGAGAAAGATCTTAGAGAAACTTGGGACGAAAAAAATCCCACCATCAGGTGGAGAACCAAGTTTGATGCTATTGAACTTTCAGATAAAATAAAAGATCCACATATAGATCCTTCCAAATGCCCTATGGGTCTTTATAAAGATTAATCAAATGATAGATGAATTTCTTTTCAGATGTTTCAAAACTAAGCCATATGCTCATCAGTTGAAAGCATTACAACTAAGCTATGACAAAGAAAACTTTGCATACTTCATGGAGATGGGGTGTGGTAAATCAAAAGTTCTCATTGATAATATAGCTTGGTTGTATTGGCACAAAAAAATAGATACTGCAATTATTGTAGCACCGAAAGGTGTTTACACTAATTGGAGAAACAATGAGATACCAACACATTTAACAGATGATATATCTTATAAAGTATATACTTGGAAATCTAATCTCAACAAACGAGAAACCATGGAGTTGAAAAACTCCGTGGGCCATGAAGCAAGATCCCATTTACGAATACTATTAGTCAATGTCGAGGCATTTGCGACTAAAAAAATTTTCAAGTTCTTGGACACTTTCACACATAGAAGCAACTTTCTAGTGGCAGTTGATGAATCTACCACGATCAAGAATATCAAGGCGAAGAGAACCAAGGCACTGATACAGTTTGCCGAGAAAGCAAAGTATAAACGAATACTTACAGGTGCTCCGATAACAAAGTCGCCTTTGGATTTATATTCACAATTCTTATTTATGGACAGAAAAATTTTGGGGTTCTGCTCCTATTGGTCTTTCCAAGGTAGGTATGCCGTGATTATGAATAGGAAGATGGGATCACATCAGTTCAACCAGGTGGTTGGATACAAGAACTTAGAAGAACTGAAAAAGAAAATAGATCCACATTCATTTAGAGTAACGAAGAAAGATGCACTCGATCTACCACCAAAGACTTATGTAACAAGGCAAGTTGACTTGACCATGGAACAAGAAAGACATTACCAAAGCATCAAGAAGACATCAGTTGCTTTCTTAGAAAGTGGCGACATGGTTACTGCACCCGAAGTTATGACAAGACTTCTGAGACTACAACAGTTGCTATGTGGCTATCTTGTAACAGATGATGGCGAAGTAAAACACATACCAAACAATAGGTTAACTGTGCTTCTTGAAGTAGTGGAAGAGATGGAAGGTAAAGTTATTATTTGGTCTAGGTTTCGCCATGACATAATGAAGATATGCAGTAGCTTGAAAGGTGTGTATGGGCAAGACTCTACAGTCACATATTTTGGCGACACGAGCATGGCAGATAGAGACGAAGCCATTGCGAGGTTTCAAGATCCGTCAGATCCCACGAGGTTCTTTATTAGTAATGCACAAACTGGTGGTATGGGAATAACTCTCCATGCCGCAACAAACGTAATCTACTACTCCAACGACTTCAACCTGGAGTCAAGGGTGCAGTCAGAGGATCGGGCACACAGAGTTGGTCAACACCACCCAGTGTTGTATGTAGATTTGGTCTGTCCAAATACAGTTGATGTGCATATAGTTAAGACATTAGTTAACAAAAGCAAATTAGCAAACATAACATTAGGGGAAAGGGTACTAGAGTGGTTGAAGGTATAAGAAAGAAGTTCTACATCTACGACAAAGATAAGAAAAAGATAAAAGAAACTTATGTCAAAAAAGATGCAATGAAATATAAAGAAAAAGGATACAGAGTAACTAGTAGAAGGAGAGTAAAAGATGACTAAATTAAGAGGCGAAAAAATTGTGGGTAATGCAGGTGAAAACTTAACAGTGTTTGAGTTATCCATGCTTGGTTACGCGGCATCAACAGTAAAACAAGATGGTGTTGATATAGCCGTGGTTGGTGGAGAAGGATTGAAGGTAGCACAACGAGTGGAAGTGAAGACAGTTTTACAAAGAGATGATATGGCTAGATACTCTTTCACTATATGCAAAGGTGCAGACAAAAGGTGTTACACCCGAAAGGACTGCGACATCATAGCACTGGCGGCACTGGACATAAGATCAGTGCTATTCTTTCCAGTGGAGTCTTTCACAAGTGTAAAAGCACTGACCTTAATAAAGAATGATTTTCATAAACCATTTGAAAAAAATCAGTGGGGAGCGGTGCTAGAATATAGTCAAAACATGCAGGCAGAGATGCTTAAAATGCACAACTTAAAAAAAGAATATAAAATATATGAGAAAGTATAAGATTTTATGTTGACTTATGTGAATAAATTTGGTAGGACTATGATTGCAACGGATGTTGTTATTGCAACAATATCTCAAGTATGGGTAGGGTGGTTCTCCTTTTTTCCTTTCGTTATTGGTGTTTCCCTACCCACACTTACTTTGGAGTAAACAATGGATACAGATAAATGGAAGTCAATAGCAGTACCGATTGAGACTTGGAAAAAACTCAATGAGTTAGCTAAAGAAAACTTTAGAACTGTTGGTGGTACGATTACCTATTTGACACAAAAAGAATACGAGTCTGAGAAAAAACTCGTTGACGAGAAGGTATAATTAATTAAACTATACCTTCAACTATAACCGCCGAAGGGCATAAACTTTAACGTAGAAGGAGAGAACGATGAGTGATGTGTATTCACTATTCGAGCAAGAGGCAGCTGACCCTCAAGCATTTAAGCAAGTCAGAGAAGGCGATACTAAAAGTCTATCGTCTTTAATCCGTAGATCTGTTGAGTTAGATCAACAAATCAAAGATACCGAAGCACAACTAAAAGACCTACAACAGAAAAAGAGATCTGTTGATGAGGAAGATATACCCTCATTGATGGAGACTATGGGTGTTGAAAGTCTTACAGTTGACGGCAACAAAGTTTCAATCGATAAGTTTGTTTCTGCTAGAATACCCGAAACTAAGAAGCAAGAGGCTTTCCAATTCTTAAGAGAGATTGGAGAGGGGGATCTTATCAAGAACGAAGTTGTTGTAAGTTTCAGTATGGGTCAAGATAATCAAGCTGGTTCTGTAGTTGCAGATCTTGAGAATAAAGGTTTTGCGCCTGTCAAGAAACAGCATGTGCATCCAATGACTTTAAAAACCTGGGTAAAAAATAGAATTGAAAGTGGTAAAGAAATAGACTTTGATCTATTTGGAGTATACCAGGGCAACCGTGCTAAGATAAAGGGAGGTCAGTAATGAACCAAGTTGCACAGAGAAAGACCACTCAAGTAGTGGCATCAGAGTTAGATAAAATGTTAGAAGCTGACGCTGGTGTTGGTCTTGAAAATATCACTACGGAAGATATGCAGATACCTTTTATAAGGATTATCCAAGCATTATCTCCACAATTACAAAAGGACGATCCTTTGTATATCAAAGGTGCTGAGCAAGGCGACATCTTCAATACTGTCTCGCAAGAGATTTATAAGCAAGACGAAGGTGTCATTGTTGTTCCTGCTTTTTTTGAGAAGAAGTTCTTAGAGTTTCAACTTAGATCAAGTGGTGGTGGTTTTGTAAGAGAACTAGCGGCAGATGATAAAGACATTACAATGACGAGCCGTGAAGGTACAATCGAATTGTTACCTAACGGAAACGAGTTGGTCAGAACTCATCAACACCTAGTGATTGCACAGTCTGCTGATGGGACTATAGCACCGAGTGTTCTTGATATGAAGAAGACACAGTTAAAAGTGTCTCGTAGATGGAATACTCTAAAGAATAGTGCGAGATTACCAAGTGGTGCTCTCATGCCTATTTATGGAACGGCTTGGCAGGTTACAACTGTCTTAGAAGCCAACGATCAAGGCAAGTGGTTTAACTACAAGCTAGATCGTGTTAATGATATTACACCAACGATAGAGAAGATGATGCTTGAAGCTCGTAATATGTATCAAGGTGTGAGCAAAGGGGAAGTCAAAATGGCTGCTGCTTCTGCTGATGAAATAGCAAAGGAAGAAGACGTACCATTTTAATTAAACTAGCCGTGTAGATACCACACTCATCTACACGGTTTTTTATCTTAGGAGTGTAGAGTGAATTTAACAGAAGAATTATTACATGCTTTCGAAGGTTTTAGTGGAGCACACGGACAGACGGAAGTTTCAAATCAAAGAATGAACGGCAAACAAAAAGCCAAATCATTTATCGTAAGACAACCACTGACATTAGAATTGATGCAAGGACACATAGACGGAGTGAAAGGTGTCGGTGCTATACCAATTAACGAGAAGAACCAATGTAAGTTTGGTGCTCTTGATATAGATGAATACCCGCTAGACCACAAACAGTTGGTGGACAAATTAGATCAATTTAAAATACCGTGTATCGTGTGCCGTAGTAAAAGTGGGGGTGCACACATATTCTTTTTCTTTACAAAGTGGATGGAAGCGGCAGACTTCAGAGACAAAGCTGCCGAGATAGCTGCGGCACTTGGTCATGGTCGTTGCGAGATATTCCCGAAGCAAGAGCAAGTATTGGTAGAGCGAGGAGATGTGGGGAACTTCATCAATCTACCATACTTTGATGCAGAAAAGACTTTGAGGTTTGCATATTGGAAAGATGGTCGTGTATATGTAGAAGCTACCCTTCAAGAATTTATAGATAGAATACACAAAATAAAATGTGATCCGAATAAGTTTATGGAACTATCTGTCGGTGGCAAACCAAACTTATACCCAGGCTATGTTCCGTGTCTTAAATCTTTGCTTACCATGGGGATCTTTGAAGGTGGCAGAAACAAAGCTGCTTTTCAACTCGGTGTTTTTTTGCAGAAGTCTGCACCTAATAATTGGAAGTCGCAGTTGGAAGAAATAAATGTAAAACGATTTACACCACCACTACCAGCATCAGAGATAGTTACAATACAGAATACATTAGAAAAGAAAGAGTATCAGTATATATGTAAAGAAGAACCCATGTCATCACATTGTAATCAAAGTGTATGTCGTGGTTTGAAACATGGTATTGGCACAACATCTATGCCTGCAATCAGTGGCTTGTCAGTTATATTATCAGAGCCTCGTCTGTGGTTCTTGGATATAGATGGCAGAAGATTAGAGCTAACTACAGAGGAACTACAAGCACCAAGACTATTTCAAAGAGCATGTATGGAGCAGTTAAACTTCATGCCACCAAAGATGAAGGATGGAGATTGGGAAGTACAAGTTAACATGTTGCTTGAGAACTGCAATGAGATAGCAGTGCCACAAGAACTGACATATAAGGGACAGTTCTTATCGTATCTCGAACTGTTTTGCACAGGTCGAGTACAAGCACAGAGTTTTGAAGAAGTTGTGTTGGGTAAACCATATACAGATGTAGAAGAATCAAGGACATACTTTAGATTAGATTCGTTGATGGAGTTCTTGAGAAACAGAAAGTTTGATAACTATACGAGAGCACAAGTCCAAGAAAGATTGAAAGAAGTAAACAACGGAGATAGTTCTGTTGTGAAAAAATTTCAAACATCACAAGGTAAATGGAAGAATGTCAGAGTCTGGTGGATACCAGAGTTTGGAGCAGAAGTAGAAATCAAACCGATAACAATCGAAGAAGAGGAGGTTCCGTTCTGATGGAAATGCTGGTGGCTTTTTGTGTAATTTTTGTTGAGCAATGTAGATACAAAGGTGGAGATGCTTTGTGTAGTTTCTGGGAACCTGGGGTCGTATACAAAACGAGGCAAGAATGTGTTGAGGGTAAGAAATTAATAGAAGAATACCTACAAGAAGAACTGTGGAGACTATACCCAGAGGCGGTAAAAATAGATGCAAAGGGAGTATGTGGCGATGTCGATTGATTTTGAAAAATATAAAAACCCACCGACAGAATATTTGAAAGATGGTAAAGAGGTTACAATCTTTGGACCACCTGGAACAGGTAAAACCACAACTTTAATTAAATTAGTTGAAAGTAAATTGGGATCTTATGTCCAACCTTGGAAGATAGGGTTTATGTCTTTTAGTAGAAAAGCTGCACTTATTTTAGAACTTTACATTCTCTTGCTTTTAGTTGGCTTGGATTAAGTACGTCAGAAGTTATGTCGGGTCGTGATTACAATGAACTTGGTAAACTTGTGGGGTTAGATTTCAGAACCACACAAACAATCAATATAGAAGAAGGTCCACTGTTTAATATAGGTGCTGGTGGCGATAAATATATGTCATTGATACAATATGCTAGAGTTAAACAAGTGGATCTTGAAGAAGAGTTTCATAAAGGTTGGGATCAAAGTTTAGATAAGCAACAACTAAGAATATTAGACAAGGCTTTTATGGATTATAAAATAGCAAAAGGTAAATATGACTTTATCGACATGATAGAAAAATTTATAGAACAAGGCACATCTCCTGAGTTTGAGTTACTCATCATAGATGAGGCTCAAGACCTAGCTCCTTTGCAATGGAAGATGGTTAAAGAAGTATTAGTTCCTAACTCTAAAAAAGTTTACTACGCTGGAGATGATGACCAGGCGATATATTCTTGGATGGGCGTTGATGTAGATAATTTTCTTAATGCTAGTGAAACTAAATATGTATTAAGTAAATCATATCGTGTTCCAGAACATCCTTTTGTTTTTGCAAAAGGATTGACGGATCAAATCACGAAACGAGAAAACAAATCGTGGAATCCAACAAAAGAAGAAGGACTTGTTACATGGCATAATGACATTCTTGATGTTGATATGACAGAGGGCGAGTGGTTGATTCTTACAAGAACTAACTACATAGCTAATAAAGTCTGTCAGAAATTAAGAGAAGAGGGTTATGTTTTTTGGAGAGAAGGAGAAGGTTGGTCTGTATCTGTCAATGTACTAGTGGCAATAGAAGTTTGGTTAAAGTTACAAAGAGGAGCATCAGTGCCTGCCGACTTGTTAAAACCTTTTTCAAAACTGATTGATCCAAAACATATAACAAGATCGGGTCGAAAGTTAATGTATTCTTTGGCAGATGTTAATAGTGAAAGACCACCAGATGAAGGTTACTCTTTAGGTAATCTAGAAAGATTATGTGAGTTTACGGCAAATAGATTTGTGACATGGCAAAATGTATTAAAAATATCAGAACAAGTTGCTGCATACATAGTATCTGTTAGAAAAAGAGGAGAGAAGATTCTATCGGCAGATCCCAGGATTCGTGTATCCACAATCCACAGAGCAAAAGGTGGAGAAGCTGATAATGTAGCATTGTTGCTAGACTCAACGAAGGCATGTGTGGAAAGTCCAGATCAAGATGCAGAGAGAAGAGTTTGGTATGTGGGTGTAACGAGAGCAAAGAAGGAGTTACACATAATAGAAAAATCTGGACAGTTTGGATTTGAATTATGAAAAAAGAATGGTATTTACAAAGAGCAACTGACGAAGAAAACCCTAGTCCGTTTTGGGATAGTTACGTCCATGACATGTGCGAAGTCCTTGAAACCACAAACAAATCTCCTTTTGGTAAACCAATAAAAGAGTTTAAAGAAAATAAAAAAGACAGAAAATATTTTTTAGATCAAGCAGAGAAGCTAATCAATGGTCCGAGAGCCAAAGAGTATGGGCCTGCTAAATTTAATCACGAAAGAATAGCAAGAATATGGTCTGTTATATTAGACAGAGAAGTTACGGCACAAGAAGTTGTGGCTTGTATGGTTGGTGTAAAACTAGCCAGACTAGCAGAAACGATAGAACACGATGACAGTTGGGTCGATATAATAGGCTATGCTGCATTAGGTGGAGAAATTATAAATGACAAGTGACCAATACCATTTATTGGAACAAGACATAAAAGATGTGGCATGGGGGAATGTTGATTCAGACTGGACTCCACCCGAAGTTATACCAGATCTATCGCAGTACGATACGATAGCCATTGACTTAGAAACGAGAGATGAGAATCTAACAAAGCTAGGACCTGGATGGTGTAGAAAAGACGGACACATCATAGGCATAGCCGTGGCGGCTGGAGATAGTTCTTGGTATTTTCCAGTGGCACATACTGTGGGTAATATGCCAAGACGACCAGTGTTTCAGTGGTTGACAGATCTGTGTAAAGACACAACTAAAACATTCGTGTTCCATAATGCACTATACGATCTTGGTTGGCTTAGAGCAGAAGGTGTAGAAGTCAAAGGCAAGATCAGAGATACCATGGTTGCAGCGCCTTTACTAAACGAGAATAGAAGATACTATAATCTAAACTCGTTAGCTGGAGATCATCTTGGCACATACAAAGACGAGAAGATGCTCAAGAGTGCCGCCGAAGAGTTTGGTGTAGATCCAAAGTCTGGTATGTGGAAACTACCGCCTCGATATGTTGGTGCTTATGCAGAACATGACGCTGCAATAACTTTGAGATTATGGAACGAGTTACGAAAACAGATAACAAAAGAAGAATGTAGTGGTATATTTGAACTAGAAACTAGACTCACACCTCTGCTTCTTGACATGAAAACAAAAGGTGTACGAGTGGATTTAAACAGAGCAGAGCAAGTTAAGAAAGAACTGACTGCGTTAGAGAAATCACTTGTAGAGGAGATAGTCAAAGAAACTGGAGTTACGATTGAACCTTGGGTCGCCACATCTGTAGCAAAGGTCTTTGATGCTATGGGACTTGCGTATTCTCGCACAGAAAAGTCCAGGGCCCCCGCGTTTACAAAACAATTTCTTGCTAATCACTCTCATCCCATTGCGAAGAAGATTATAAAAATAAGGGAAGTTAATAAAGCCAACACGACTTTTATTGATACAATTCTTGAACACTCGCATGATGGTAGAATACATTGTGATTTTCATCCTTTACGTTCTGATGGCGGAGGCACTGTTACTGGTAGATTTAGCTCAAGTAATCCTAACTTGCAACAAATACCTGCAAGAGATCCATACATAAAGAAACTTATTAGAGGATTGTTTATTCCAGAAGAAGGATCTAAGTGGGGATCTTTTGACTATGCTTCACAAGAGCCTAGATGGCTTGTGCATTATTGTGCAACATTAAAAGGACTTGATAGACACCCACAGATAGATGATGTTGTGGCTTTGTATAACAAAGGCGAAGCTGACTTTCATCAGATCGTGGCAGATATAGCAGGCATACCAAGAAAACAAGCAAAGACTGTGAATCTTGGATTAATGTATGGCATGGGTAAAGGCAAGTTGGCAAACATTCTTGATCTGTCTGTTGATGAAGCAACAACTTTATTAGATAAATACAATGACAAAGTTCCATTCTTAAGATCTATTTCAGAGAAGACAACAAGGAAAGCTGCCGAGAGTGGGATTATCAGAACTTGGTTGGGCCGTAAATGTAGATTCAATATGTACGAGCCTAGATCGTACAAGTATAATAAAGCATTACCGATGAAAGAAGCCATTGATGAATATGGTGGCAAGGGCAGTATCAGAAGAGCTTTTACATACAAGGCACTTAATAGACTAATACAAGGGTCTAGTGCCGATCAAACTAAGAAAGCCATGGTCGATTGTTACGATGCTGGTCTTACACCAATGTTAACTGTGCATGATGAATTATGTTTTAACATACAAAACGACAAGCAAGTGGAGCAAATCAAAGAGATTATGTGTAATTGTGTGCCCGAACTCAAAATACCCTTTGATGTAGACGCTGAAATGGGGTCAAACTGGGGAGAAGTTGGATAGTGGACAATACAAAAACACTCAAAAACAAAAGTATTTCTAGGGTACAATCACACACGGACACTTTGTTTCGGCTCTGTGTGGCGATCTGAGAGCCTATTTTTTTCTGACAGGTTTACAATATGCAGTGATTTTGCCTATTTTACCATCTGGTAGTGGGACATCGGGCTGATTGTTCAAACGTCTGGCAAAATACAAACAACTGTTAATATTTTCAAATCTTTGTGTCTGATCTATCACTCTTTCGTTGAGCATGAAGATCAGAAGAAACTCTATCATTCATCTTTTGCCTTCCAAAAATACTCGTCTGTGTCTCCGAGTCTGAACTTCTGTCCGTTCTCAACTTGATATATCTCTGTGCTAACTTTGAAGTCTGGTTGTAGTGGTTTGTCTGGTGTCAGTGAATTGTCGTACACTCTCATTCTGTTGTTTGGATACAGACAGAATTGATTATTTTCTAGTTCTAGTAAGTTAAACGATTTGTGTTCTGCTGGTTTCTCACTGGTTGAGTAATCTATTGTGTCTATGCTTTCGTGATAGTTATCAAGAGTACAAACGTAAGATCCTTTCACGATACCATGGTCTCTTGTATAAACCTCAAAGTCCATAGATCCTATAAACTGTTTGCTAACTGCCACCACCCCATAGTCCATGCAATTCCAAAACTGGAGATTATAAAGATCCATATCTGGAGTCGGGGTCTGTGGTTCAACAGTAAAAGCACTAATAGGAAGTTTATCATAAAGAGCACCGTAGTCAGGCAGATAAGTTTCAAAATAGAAAGCTCTACCTGGAATAGACTTTGCTGTAACCCAGACACCTTTTACAAACTCTCCGTGTCCATCTTCGCCATCTCTTAAATATTCTTTACGAACCCATACATCTATAGAAGGTAAATTAACAACTAGTGTAGCCATTTATGTGTAAATCAAACCTCTTCTGTATCCGTTGACTCTATCATATGTGAGAATCTCTTTTCTGTTTGCGTCACCAACGTATGATACATGCACCCAACCAGAGCTTGGACCCTTGGCTCTTTCATAACATTCTAATATCAACTGATCGAAATCTAATTCGTTTGCTATATATTGTGCCAGTTCTGCATTAGCAACGCCTGGTATTTCTATATCAGCGGCCTGACCTTTGCAATGTTGGCTGGTGGATTTTGATCCTATGGCTCGACACAACGCTGCGCTGCGATATCCAGAGTTAACTACAACTGGCTTGTCAAAATGTTTACGAATGGGTTCAAGAACCCTTTCACATAGTGCCATCATAGCCACTACATGCTTGTCTCCAGGTGTGTTCTCTATGCCTTTTCTTTCTGCCGTTTGTGATTTCACAAACTCTGCTATAGTAAAATGTGGTGATAATCTACTCATCCAGTTCTCCTAGCTATATCTAAATTTTTAAGAATGTCATCTGGACTACTACCTAGAAAAGACGGATTTGTTCTAGTTAATGGACTTGTGCCCACATCCGTAGTTTGTATCGGAGCAAAAGATGGTGTAGTATCAATCTTAGGAGGCAGTTGAGTTGTAACTGCTCTTTGATTTCCTAATCCAAATAAGTTAGACATGCTTAACTGATCTGAATCTATCTCTTTTCTCAAGGACATTCCTCTTCTTAATGATCGTAATGCGTTTATGTCACCAGTAGGAACATAAATGTTTTTCTTTCTTGCATCTTTTATTTTTTCTTTACTTGGTTTGAAAGGAACATATCTATCATTTAACAGAGAACTTGTCTCCTCCTCTCCTAATTGTGCATCCTTCATAATTTTTCTTACCTCTGGTCTTGTTAGACCAAGTGTTTTTAAATCATCTATTGTTGACGCATATTTTCTAAAAACTTTTAGTCTAGCATCATCTGCTCTTCTAAAAGCTGTAATGATTTGTTCTGGTGATGCTTCTTCGAGTCTTAAAACTTCGTTAAATAGTGCAGCAGTACCAGATCTATCTTGTTTAAACTCTTGTGCTCTAAACTCTCCTAGTCTTTTTAAATCTAATGTTTGTGTATTCAAACCAGTAAAAGCTCTAAATAGTTCTGCTCCTTGTTGATAAGTCTTACCAGTTGTCGGCTCCATCTCACCCTCTGGAGAAAACACACCTCGTAAGAATCTAGATTTTTCTATGGATTTTACACCTTCTGGAAAGTTGCCACCAGCTATACCAAGCTCTGCTCCGACTGGTATTCTTACTGGAACCATGCCTGGTATCAAAGTATTAAACAGATGTAACATGGACTTTTCAAAAGCAACACCAGAAGAGTCTTGTTCTCTATAAACCTTTGCACCAGACCTAGTTCTACCACCACGACCACCACCTGCTACAGGTGCTACGTCTTGTAAAGCAGAGAAAACCATAGAGTAATCTATAAATGGAGTAAAGTATTCAGACAAAGTTTCAAATCCTATTTTTCTGACTTGTTCTCCTAAAGGCACACTTTGTCTTTCCGTTTCTCTGTATGTGTTTAATATGGTTCTAAACCCTCTTGATAATAAATCGTATGGGTTAGTGTGACTGAAATCTATAAATTCAGGATTACCATTATCGTCCTTGCCAACTGGTATTAACTGTGAGTTTCTCTGCCAACTAGCAGCTAATCTATTTATTGACTGTAGTTCTTCGTCACTAGTATCTGTTAAGTTTTGTGCAAACCTTTGTAAAGTATCACCCACAAGACCAAAGGCAGTCACACCACCCATCAATCTTTTCATTCCTATTTCTCTGATAGCTTGGACTGGACTCTCTAACTCTTTTGCAGCAGTGTCAAGAGTATTAAAACCAGTTCTTAATATTTCTGCGGGGAAGGCAATAAAGTTACCAAGAGGCACACCTCTTAACCCTTTTATAACATCTGGAACAAGCTCGTAGTTTGGAACTGTGTTACGAACAGTATCTGCCGCAGCTCTTCTTAACGCTTCATCCAGTCCTTCGCCTTTTTGTTTTCCTATGTGTCTAGCAAATGCAGACAGTTGTTGTCTTCTTAGAGTAGGATTATCTGCAAAATCAGTCCCTATTTTTGCTATTGAATTTCTTAATTTTTGTAATTCAAAAGCATAGTTGTATATCTTCCAAATATCATCACCACCCTTATAGAGACCTTCTGCCGTGTCTAAGAATCTCCTTGTCATATTCATACTGCCTTTTAGAGCAGTCTTTGACATACCTTGCAGTCCTTTACCATCTGGAGGAGTTTCTATTATGGATTGTTGTCTAGCTACAGAGTCTTCTACTGCTTGTGGTCTAACACCCAGAGCAATATCAAAATCAGAAACACCCACTTCATCTGCTACGCCAGTTCTTTGCGCTGGAAGACCCGTGATCCCTGTGCCTCTATACCCTAATCCTTGACGCAAGTTAGCTTGTATTTCTCGGAGTTGAGCCGAACTACCGATAACACCTCTGTTCTGTAGATCTACTAGAAAATCTAAAACCTCATCATTTAAGGAAAAGTCAAATCTATCGTTGGCAAATTTTGACACTTTACCAGTGCCTTTTAATTTAAGTTCTTTATCAATTAAATCTCTTAGAACTAAATCTACTGATTCAAAAAGACTAGCGTTCTTTCCCACATTACCTTGTGCAAGAGCAAACAAAGAAGCTGATGTTACGTTTCTTACTTGTGTGATTGGAGATAAAATTGTTTTTGCGTATTGAGAGATACCTTTTAACTTGACCATAGGATAGTAAAGTCCTCTTGCTATATCTCCCATGACACTTGTTCTTTCATTAATAACATTACTCATAGCTTCGTACATGGGTTTTGGTATGGCATATCCATACATCTCACCAAACACACTTCGTGCAGCAAGACCCTCTGGATCAAAACCAGACACGGAATCTCTGCCAAGAATGACATACTCCAGTCCTCTGCCACCTCTTCTTTGCACACTTTCCATGACATCTTTTAAAACAGCATCTCTTTCTGCTGATGGTAAGTCACGAAGAGATGTTATTTGTTCTTGTGGTGCTCTTGTTTGATTTATTTGTACAATTCTTTCTCTAACTAAATCGTTTGTGTTTATAAATAAAGGTTTATCTGCTCTAGGATCTGTGTTTCTAATTATATTGTCTGCGGTTCTTTTAAAAGAAGAATAGAAAGCATCTGCTGCTACAAAGTTAGAGAGCTCTCCCACGGTGTGCATGTATGCTTCTTTTGGATTTCTAACTTCACCAAGTATGGATCTAATAATTTCATTATCAACTTTTGATTTATTTAGAACTGCTGGATTAAGTCTAACAGTCGGAACAGTTCTAGCTGCTGTGCCGTATGCTCCACCAGAACTGTGTTTTAAACTTTTGTAATATTTTGTAACATTGTCTATGTACCGTTCTGCTTGTCGTCTTGTTAACGCAAACTGACCGACACCTTCTGGACCTTCTCTCTGTAACGATCTAAATGTGTCTACAAACTCATCAGAAATTCTAAAAGTTTCTGGTTCATCTTTTAAAAATTTTTGAACATGTTTTATGTCTACTGCTTTACCATCTACAATCTGATCTACAAGAGCCTCTCTCATGTCGGGTGCTAATTTAAAATTATCATCGTTAAATAATTGATATTGTCTGGAAAGATAACCACCATTTTCTATGTTATTTTTGACTTGTTCTACAAATTGTCTTCTAGACATCAGACCACTAGTTGACACTTCTGGTAAACTTTTAGCAGCACCAGTGTCTATAACCCTCTCTGATAAATCGTCAATAATATTTTTTGCTTTTAGAAATTTGTCAAACAATGCTTTAGGTATTTCTAAATCTTTTTCTGTTGCTCCTTCTAAAACATCCATGAAGTTGTTTATAAGTTTTTGTTTTGTAAAATCTGGCAGTCTTCTGTATTCTGAAAATTCTTTGTTACTTGGACTTAGAACCTCTGCGATTTGTCTATCAACTTCTTTTAATGCTTTCTCTGCTTTTTTGATATCACCTTCTATAGCTGGATTAACTAGAGACTTTACTCTTGCTACGTCACCTGGCAAGAACGATCTATATCTGAAGGCAGATAAAGTTCTAGCAACAGCTCTGTCTAATGTATTAATAAGGCCTGGATCAGAGGACTCACCTTTTAAAAATCTTTCTTCTTGTTTTGCAATAGCTTCTGCTGCTTTTTTGGATCCAGCTCTCAACACTCTTGAACTTACTCCAGCACCAGCACCGATACCTGCACCATACGCTGCACCAGTTGCCACCTTTCCAAAATCTATATCTTCTACATCTTTGCCTTGAGCCAGTTCATCAACTGTAGCCGCACCAGCACCAATCGCTGCGCCTGGCACTGCAAGACCAACTTCTCTTCCCGCTCTGGCTCCTATTTTTGCAGAAGTGCTAAGACCAGCACCAATCACTGGTGGTAAAGCACCAGCAAGAAGTGACCCAGAAAGACCATGAGCCATGACTTTATTGTATATTCTAGCTGCAGCTCTTTCTCTGCCTTCTAATCCTATAAGATCTTCAGTTTGAAAAAAAGGACCGTAGCCACCTTCAAAAAAATCACCCAAAGATTGTGTGCCATCTGTGGCTACAACTGCATCTGCTGCACCTGCCGCCGCCATTTGTTGTGCCGCCAGTCCTAGTTTTTGACTTTTAGTTAAGTCTTTCATTTCAAGAGGTTGCTTTGTGATCTTCATGGTTTTCAAAGATCCAGCATCAGGTTTCATGCCTCGTGTGCCTCGTGCCAACTTACCAAGTTTACTAAACTTTGATACGGCAGCCGCGGCTCCAAGACCTGGAATACCAAACTGAATAAGACCTTCTGTTATTTTACCAGCGGCTCCCGCTGGATCGATACCAAGATCGTCTCTCATTTTATTGAAACCTCTAACTACAGCATCTGTGTAATTAGTGCCTGCACCAAGATCTATAATACTTGTCACAGTTTCTGCTATACCTTGTGGTATGGCTATTAATCCAGATCCTACACCCTCTGCTATTTCTTGTAGAGTTCCCTCATCTTCTGGATCTAGATAATTACTTGTTCCTTCTTGTGCAGTGGCTTGATCGCCTGAAGAACCAAAGCGAGTTTTGATAAAAGCCTCTGCTTCTTCTTGCGTAAGATCTTCTTTGATAAAATAAGTTTTACCATTTACTACATAACTAGGCATTTAACCACCAGTGCTTAGTTCTAGAACATCTGCATAATCATCTTGGTTTGTGCCACCACCACTTTTACTGCCTTGTAAATATTTCTTAACATCTCCAGACAGTGAATTTTCTGGTATGGTTATACCTGGAAAGTTTCTCTTCTGACTTCTTACAAATTCAACAATTCTGTTAAATCTATCAATAGGATCTGATAAACTACCTAAATCTTCCATTAACTGTTCACCAGCTATACCATAAGATTCTTTAATATCATCGTTAGCGTCTCCAAAACCTGGAGGTTTTGGAACTATGCTAACCTGTCCAGTGTTAGCAATGTTTGTTCTCTTTATATTAAACTCACTAAAACTTTGTCCTAGACCGCCTTTACCTTTTTTCAATTCTTTTAGATAATCGGAAATGGCTTTTTCACCTTTCGGAGTCAACTCGTATTGATCTAAATAACCTTCTTCTCCATAAGGTATTTCTGTTGTGATACCTTGTTTTAATTTCATGTCTTTATTTGCTTTTAACAACGAGATGATTTCTGGTTGTGATCTTAAGATAGCCGCTCTAAATGTTTTTTCTACGTTATCTTTCGTGACTTCTAATTGCTTTTCTTTAAATTGCATATCAGCAGCTGCACCTAATAAATCAGTTCTCTTTGCAAGAGCCTCTGACTTAGCGTCTTTTAAAAGATTATACATAGTGTTTCGTGCTTCTCGTCTATCTTCTCTTAAATTTTTAGAAAGGAGATTTACATCCTCTCCGTATCCTTGAAGTCCTACACCAAAACCTCTTGCTATATTTGTTATAGCATTGTCACTTTCACCAGCTGCGATGGCAAGACCAGCTTTCATCATGTTTAAAAATATAGATGCCTTTCTGTCTTCTTCAAACTCACCTTCTAGTTCTCGTGGGTCAAACCCTAATAATTTTATTGCATCATCTTGTACGTCTGCAAGTGTAGGTTCTTGTCCTTTTTCTTGCATTTTTGCTACTAATGCGTTTGTATTCTCAACAACTGTTTTACCACCCAGTTTTATATCCTCTGCACTTGCAAGGCCTGTGGATAAATTAGCAACTGCCGTCTGCATCCTATCAGACAACTGTTTTTGTTTTGACTGAAAGCCACTTAAAATATTTGGTTCGGGTGTTGTCCCAGCGTTTGGGTTTGGTTTTAAATCTGCTTTACCAGATCCCTCATTTGTAAAAGGAGCTTCTGTAACAGGCACATCTCCACCAAAATAATCTGCATCTGCGTCATCCATTCCAGCTCCTACTTGAGTTTTGCCTTTTAATGCCTCTTCAGGATCAAAAGAATCAACCACTTTGGGTGCATCTTTTATCTTTTGTTTTCTTGCAGCTTCTTTTAGCTTCTCTAAATTACTTTTTTCTAATTGTTTTTTTCTTTGTTCTTCTGTGCCGATCCCTTCTATGTCTCCAGTATTTATCTTTTGAGTTGAATCAATGACATTCGGAAAAGTCGTAGGATTTCCTATCAATTCTGCTACGCTTGGCTTCACATCTTTATACATGGGTATTTGAAAAGTATTTGTGGCAGATCCCGTCAATAATGGATTTGCATTTGCTACACTTGCTCTAATCAGATTTGGACTGGAAGCCATGATACCAGAGGCTTGATTGTTCATGCCAGGCACTCTGAACATTGGTCTGTTAAATACACTCATTATGCTGGAGTCCTTCGTCCAAAGAAATTAGGAAAACCACCTGCAGCGCCAACTGCTCCAAGACCCGCGATCCCTAGTCCAAGAAGTTGTGAACCTGTGCTAGGTCGAGGCGTACTGGTCGTAGTCGCAGTCTGTTGCAGTGATGGTACACCTTTAAAAATATCAGATAAGAAACCTATTTTTTGGAAAGGCAATGCTTGTTGAGCTAATAGATTTTGTTTATCAATATCAAGTTGTTTTTGCGTTTGACCTTGTTGCAGACCACCTATTCCAAGTAATGTATTTATATCTTGCACACCCATTTGTTGTCCTAACTGACCAAGAGCCGCGGTTTGTGTACCAAGACCCGCGACAGTTTGACCCAACTGTCCAGTAAGTTGTGCTTGTTTTAATTGTTGTTGTGCTGCTTGTTGAGCTAAGTTTTGTGCTTGTTGAAAACCTTGTGATCTTAATTGTGCACCAGTTCTTGCTTGTTGATCCATGACATTTCTTGCAATTTCACCTTGTGCAATACCTTGTCTTGAACCACCAAATGCACCAGCGCCCACGGCACTTGCTGCTAATTGATTCTGTTGCATAGCACCTTGTCTTGCTATGTCGGCTTGTGTTGCTGCAATGACATCTTCTGTATAAGGATCCATAAACTGTTGATAGTCAGTTGGAGAAAAACCAGCACCTGCAACGTAGTTTTGTGCAGTTCCTAACTGTCCAATGCCTTGTCCAATGGCTTGTGCTCCTTGTTGCAGAAAAGGTTGAAAAGAGCCAACACCTTGAAGTGCTGATGTTATTGCTTGTTGTTGTCCTTGAGAAAGATCTGCTAGTTTTGATGGAGCAAAAGGCATAGTGCCGTCATCTGCTAGATTCTTTGCACTCTTAAAAATATTTGCTAAAAAGTCCTCTTGAAACTTTGGTAGTCTTGCTTCTTGTATAACTGTTTGTGTAGCCATTATGCGACCCTCTCTAGTTCAGACATCATTTCATACATTCTTGCAGCTCCGATGTCTCTGTCTCCACCACCTGCTCCTCTAACTGCCTTTGCAGTTAGTACAAATTCACCATCTGATAGCCTTGCTGGTACAGAATCACTTGTGCCTGTTCCAGGTCCGTTTACCTCACCACCACTAGCAGAGAATATTGGGTCTATACCTACTTCTCTGTCTCTTGGCATAATACCTTGCTTTTCTCTTAGGTCTTCAAAATACTTCTTTCTCTCTTCATCATCATCTAGATCATAACTCTTATCGCCAATAATGCCAATACCTAACATAGATTCACCAACTGGATCTGGTCTTCGTTTAAATTTTTGTTGTTCTGGCTCTTCTGCACCTAGTGCTGCAAGAGTCCCAATACCTGCGGAAGTTATATATGAGTTTTCTTTTGCAAAATCGATTGCCTTGTTAAAAAAACTTGGAGTATCTGCTGACTTTACTGCTATATCTGCCAGTTCACCAGTTGCCATGGCTCCAGATCCATATTGTGTGGGAAGTGCCGCGGCTTTTGGAGTGAAAAAACTACCACTCGCAGCGTATCCACCAATACCACCAAGAAGTGCCGCCTTCAATGCGTCATCTGTGTCATAACCTGCAGCGAGTGATCCTATACCAGCACCCAAAGCAGAACCTATGGCAGCAGAACCGAGTGGACCACCAAGAGCAAAACCGATGGTTCCACCTATAACTGGCGCTGCTTTCTTAAGAATCTTTTTAAAACTTTTAAAAATACCCATGATTCAATACTCTATCAATAATTACACTTTTGTTCAATGTTATATTCTAGTTATCGCACTCGTTGTTACTCTTGTTTTAGACAATTCTTGAATACTAGCTACAACATGCAATCTGTTTGCAGTTGCGGCCTGCACTTTTAATATCTCTCCACTCTGCAATATTAAATCTTTTGTAAGTAATTCTACAGTTGTGTTAGCTCCCACGGCTTTGACTTTGAATAAACTAAATGTGTCACTGCCACTTACAAGTGTAACTGTTATCGTGTCTGCATTTCCACTGTCCTCTGATACTAGTATAGAGTTAACAACGGCTGCATTGAAATCGGCATCACTAGGAACTGTAAACAAAACTGTATCATTTGTTGTAGTTAAATCTACTTTTGCGTTTGTTATACCTTGAATATACTGAGGAATACTGGTTATAAGCATTAGCGTCTACCATCCTCTCTTATATCTACTCTAGGTGTGCCTAATTTATATTTTGTTCCTAGTGATGTGGAATCAATTCTTAAAGCAAAAGATCTACCTCGTAAACGATAATTTAACTTTTCTGTAAATTGTTCTACTGGACTAGTTGCAGATCTTTGTGCTGTATTAGATGTTGACTCATTAAAGTTAGCACCAGGATTATTTCTTGATTTCATAGTAAAGGCTACGTCTGGATTAACACTCGTAGATCCGTTGAATGTAATGTCTGGAATAACTTGCTTTATAAACAAGAACTTATCGCCTTCTCCTATATCAATAGCTGAAGATTCAATGAATGATGTCATAGCAGATCCATCATCATCAAATCCTACTTCATGGTTGTAAAGATACTGATTACCAGTGGCTTGTGGTAAGTTTCTTATACCTCTATCGAGCCATGCTTGTCTTACAAGTGTGCCATAGTACCAAACTTTTTCTAAATAATTATAGGCAACATACTTATCTATTTCTGTACCAGCAGATGACGGATAAAACCACAAGATCTCACTAAATTCAGAATTAAGTCCTACATGCACCTTGTCTCGTTCTTCAAAGTTAAAATCTAAAAACACTTTGTCTTTAACTGTGCATGGTAGTTGTATTGTTTGACCACCAGAATAAACGTAGAACGTATCTACACCCATCCAAAACACTGCATCTTCAACAGCTATTGCAGAAAAAGGACTCATTATAGTTATGTTCTTTGATAGTTCTTGCAAACCAAATGTAAATGGTGGACCTATGAACTTCATAGCGTGTAGTGTTTTATTAGTGAAGACGAGTATCTGTTGTTTTGTTTCAACAGCTTGTACGAAGGTAGATCCACCACCTAACCTTAAATCACCTGCTGTGTTTGTAGCAGTTGGAAAGAAATCCACTGGGTTTTCTTGTGAAGAAAAACGTATCAACAATGGATCTTGTACTCCATTTCCTTGTGTAGCAGACGAGTTTGCACCTAATCCATCACAACCAAACACGATAACATGTCGGTCTTGGTCTGATACAAGAACTTGTTTAGCAATAGTTGGCACACTTGTTTCTCCAGAATATGTGCTCGTTGCACTAAGCTCTACCGCTCTAGTGCCTAAACCATTTGTTTTGTCCCAGTAAAATAATCCACCATCTCTTGGATTTATAATTATGTCTTCACCAAAATTATCATGTGACCATAATCTAATCTGTGCTCCAGGAACCGTGACACTTGCTGCATTACCCCATCCAACAAAGTCATTAACAGAGTCTGCATTACCAGTTGCTAATCTTACAAGTGTATTATCTGCATGTGTTGCTGCGGCTGTACCACTTGCACCTCTAGTTGATGGACCTCCACCAGTTCCTAAAGTGTTAGTGCTTATTGTACCGACAGTAATTAGTTCTTCTTCTATTAATATCAAATCACCAGCCGTGATCCCTGTTGCACTGTCCACATCTATTGCAGTTTCACTTGCATCTAATGCTTCTGCTAGTTGTGTTGCTAAAGCACCAGATGTTGTACCACTCCATTGACCAGCACCCCAACCAGTTCCACCAACTGTATTATCAAGTCCTACGTTTATTTGAAAATCTAAAGTAACACTTCCTGAACTTTTTGCTATTCCTGTCTCAGCTCTAGTGGCATCACTTCCAACATCTATTTTAAATGCATTAGAACTTACAAGTTCTATTATCTGATGTTCTTTCCCATTAGAGTCTCCAATAGCAGATGCAGGTATTCCACCAACTGCATCTGCCCCATTAGCATTTGTTATTGTAACAAAATCGTTAACATTTGCACCATGAGCGTTAGAATTAACAATAACTTGTGATGCTGTGCCACTAGTGGTATTTGTTGTAAAAGTAACATTAGTTGTTACTGTTGATCTAATCGGTGTAATATCATTAAATGTCTGACCTTCTTCTATGTAGTATTTAAGATGTGTTCCAACACCCATAAAGTCAGAGCCATCAAGAGCAACCCAGTTGTGTAGTCTTCTGGCACTGCCTAGATACTGGTTGGTACTATACTTCTCCCAACCACCAAACTTTTCTGGAAAACCAAACCTAAATCTTACTTTGTCTCCATCAACAAAGCCACCTTCGTTACTGTAAGATGTAATGTCAGATACAATACCAGGTTTAAATTTTAAAGCTGTCATCGGCATTAGAACGCACTCACTGATTTAGTTCCAGTATAGGCATCTTCATTAACAGTGCCAGTACCATCGTTTATTTCTTTCAAGGCAAAAGGTCTACTACTGCCATCACTACCAGATATTGTACCAGTT
>LULJ01000131.1_pt1 | contig 47066 bp, 49 predicted proteins | sample 728171 | NCBI WGS metagenome assembly LULJ01 (sample SAMN03860292, study PRJNA289734) | marine metagenome | biome: seawater column; feature: ocean; material: water; isolation source: Red Sea water column Station 169 - depth 25m | place: Saudi Arabia: Red Sea | collected 2011-10-15 | depth 25 m
CTACAGCACCAGTTATAACCTCTTCAGATACTTTCGTTGCTGATGAAAATCAAACAGCGATCGGAACTGTTACTGCTACTGACCTGCAAACAGTTACATTCACTGTATCTGGTACAGAACTTCAAATTACTTCAGGAGGTGTTCTAACTTTTGTAACTGCTCCTGACTATGAAACTAAGTCTGTTTACACTGCTACAGTTACTGCTACAGATGCAAGTTCTAATGCAGCAACTCAAGTAATCACTGTAAGTATCAGGGATTCTGGTGGTATTGATGATCTTCCTGACACTGGAACTGCCACTGGTACCTCGAGTGTTGGAACATATGTAACTGATACAGGAACTGAAACTGGAACCGGTACAGGAACTGGAACAGGAACGGCTACTGGAACAGGAACGGCTACTGGAACAGGCACTGGAACAGGAACAGGAACAGGAACAGGAACAGGAACAGGAACAGGTACTGGTACTGGAACAGGTACTGGAACAGGCACTGGAACCGGTACAGGAACTGGAACATAATATTTATTAGTTAATGAGCCTTGGAAAAAAAGATATTGTCAAAAATATCAGTTCCAAGGCTCAAATTTCAAGCAAAATTAGTCAAAAACTCTTAAAAAGTTTTTTAAATCTAGTTACTTCAAACTCTAAAACTCAATCTGTTAAAATTTCAAATTTTGGGACCTTTTATTATCATCGAACACCAAAGCGTAAAGGCAGAAATCCTAAAACAAAAGAAGAGTTCGTCATCAATCCAAGATTTAAGTTATCATTAAAACCATCTCCTAATATCAAAAAACTAATAAATTAAAACTGGTCGGGATGGCCGGATTTGAACCGACGACCACTACACCCCCAGTGTAGTGCGCTACCAGACTGCGCTACATCCCGAAATTATATATAATATAATTTTATTTATTACAAATTGAAAAATTTTTATTTGTTTTTTTTAGGAAATTTCTCCATTTTTATTCTTGGAGCTGATCTAATAATTTCAACAACATCTGGTGTTTCACATGGACTTAAAAAAAATAAAGTAATTGTTTGGGAAGACATTCCATTTGCACAACCACCTGTTGGAGATTTAAGATGGAAAGCACCTAGAAAAATTTCACAAAATAATAAAATAATCCAACCAAAAGAGAATAATTTTTGTATTCAGAGAAATTCTTCATTTGGTGGATCATCAGACTTCAGCGATGAACTTATATCAGGTAGTGAAGATTGTTTGTATTTAGATATCTTTGCATCTGCAAAAAAATCTCAAGAATTAAGACCAGTAATGTTTTGGATTCATGGTGGAGCAAATACATCTGGATTAAAAGATTTATATGACTTTAGCAAATTGGTTAGAAAACATAATGTGATATTAATAAGAATAAATTATAGACTTGGTCCTTTTGGTTGGTTCACTCATCCTGCAATTCAAGATCTTCAAGATGGAATTGATAAAACATCTAACTTTGGTACTTTAGATATTATTTCTGCATTAGAATGGACTAATGAAAATATTGAAAAATTTGGTGGTGATCCAAATAACATAACCATTTTTGGAGAATCTGCTGGTGGCCATAATGTTCTTTCATTGCTGGTTTCAGAAAGAGCAAAAGGGCTCTTTCATAAGGCTATATCGATGTCCGGTTATACAGAGTCAATTTCACCACAAAATGCATATAGACAAGACAAAGTTTCATTTTCGTCAAACCACACATCTTGGGAAGTAGTAAATAGAATTATTGAAAGTAAGCAAATCTCTAAAACACAAGATAAATATAAAAAATTTGAGATTAGAAAACTTTTATTAGGAATGTCAGCTAAAGAATTTTATAAATATTATGATAGAAAAAATTATGAGGATATTCCACTATTAACTAATGACGGATACGTAATCCCAAGTATTGGCTTGAGAGATGCCTTACAAGAAAAAGATTATGTAAATAATGTTCCAACCATGGTTGGTTCAAATAGGGATGAAGTAAAATTTTGGTTAGCTTTTTCAGAATACTTAGTTTCTCTTGATTATTCGCTAAGTAGTTCAATTTTTAAACTCCCAAAAATTGTAATCAAAGATAAGGATGTCTATGATGCCTTTAATTATTATCGTAGTTCAGCATGGAAGGTAAGGGGAGTTGATGAACCACTTAATTCTTTGATAAAAGCTGGCAATACTAATTTATATTCATACAGATTTGATTGGGATGATCAAAGAAGATTTATTGTTGCAAATTTTAAGGAACTTTTTGGGGCAACTCATGCGCTAGAGATTCCTTTGCTTGCAGGAGATGCAGCTCTTGTAGGAGGTCCTCCAGTATCAAATTTTATTTATCCAAGAGGAATTTCTAAGTTCTACATTTCAAGAAATATGATGAGGTTTTGGACAAATTTTGCTGAAAGCGGTGTTCCAGGAAATTCAACAAACAATATTGAATGGAGTCTATATTCTGAGCACGATTCAAATAAAAAATCTTACATGATTTTAGACAACAAAAATAATTTAAGAATGTCGTCAAATACAACATCGCTCAAAGAGTTATCTGAAGAACTTTATAACGATAACAGGTTGAATGATAAAGAAAAATGTGTAGTTGCCTATCAGATGTTTACATTTGTTGGCAATGACTTATATGATGAAAACATTAAAAATTATCCTGGCAATTGCAGTAGGAATGTTTCTGAACAATTTATAAAGCAAAATGCTAGCTCAATAGACTATTAGGAGTTTATATTTTTTGATTTATCTTTTAATTTTAAAACTTCAACATCTTTTATATTAATTAAATCAGCAACTCTTCTAACCAGTCTTTCTTCATCAGTATCTAACATCCCGTCAGCATATGCTGTTCTCCACATAAAATCTATCAGAGAAATTTTTTCGTTTTTTGTATAGTTATCATTAATATCTTCAATGAATTCATGAAATGAGACACTATCTTTGCTGTGCAACTCAACAGTTTTCAAAATTTCATATTTGTCTTTACCAACTTTTTCAGAAATTTTTTCTATTTCTTCCATTAATGTAGATAACTCTTCTGCACTGATTTTCCCATCTGATCTAGCAATCTCATATGCCAGCACGGATGCAGTAAGTTCTAGCTCAAATGAAGGTGATTCAGTTTTTTTATTTTCTTTTTTTGTTTTTTTAAAAAAATTAAACATATATTTCAATTATTAGTTAAATATTTTATTTTTACGAATCCTGTTAAAACATAATACATTATTGCATAGGATAAAAATAATATTGACGACACAATAGATGATGCAATAATTTCAATAAATATTCCAAACAACCCTGTAAAAAATGTGATAGCAAGAATTATTATTAATGTTTGCCTAGCTGTAAACCTTTTCATTAGCTTGTGATGAATGTGATCTCTTCCAGCAGTACTCCAACTAAGACCTTTTTTAATTCTTGAAAAAATTAGGCCAACACAATCAAGAAGTGGAATCGAAATAAACCAAAGCATAGTTATTGGTTCAATAAAATAATTTTGATTTTGTGATGCATATACAGCAATCCAAGCGACCCAAAAACCAATTAAGTTTGATCCACTATCGCCCAGAAAAACCCCTCTTTTTTTTCCAAGAAAACCCAAATTAAATATTACAAATCCTAGTGTAGATCCAATTATTAGGACAAGCATAGAGTCATATATAAGACCTGAAGAAAAACCTATTAAAATTAAGGCAAGCATTGCACAACCTGAACACAAACCATTTATACCATCCATCATGTTGAATGCATTCATAACACCAACCACACAAAAAAGTGTAAATGGAATTCCAAAAAGTCCAAGATTTATGTTTCCAAATCCAAATAAGTTACCAAGAGACTCTAGGTACACTCCTGTGCTAAAAATCATATAACCTGAAAGAATGCACTGAATTATTATCCTAATGAGAGGTTTTAGGCCTTTCAAATCATCAATTAGAAATAATATTAGCAAGGGTACAGAAATTACCATTAATTGAAAGGTGAACTCTGGAAGATATCCTGTTAGATTGTTTAAATCAATATAGAGTTTTCCAGATACTAATAAAGCAAGTAAAATACCTAGACCACCAGTCAAAGGAGTTGGTCTCTTATGAAATTTTCTGCTTCTATCTGGCAAATCAACTAAAACTTTATACTTTTTAGCATAATTTCTTAAAATAGAATTTATGGTCATTGATGCAATTATGCTTATAATTATGTAATCTAATATTATTGTTAAATCCATTATTTTATTTTATAGCTAACTATGATTAAATTTAATACATACTCTCAAAACTTAAAATTTTTCTTTATATTACTTAATATATATTTTATCTCACTTTTTATAAATGCTAATTCAGATTTAGATAAATTAACTCTTCCAAGTGGTTTTGAAATAAGCATTTTCGCAGATGATTTAGACTCTCCAAGACAAATATCTGAAACTAATGATGGTTATATAATTGTTGGTTCGAAAAAAGGCGATAAAATATATGCACTTCATGATCAGAACCTTGACGGATATGCAGAAAAGAAAATTCTTATTGCTGATGGTTTACAAAATCCTACTGGAGTAAGCGTTTTTAATGGAGACTTATATTTCGCAGAAATTGATACTATTTGGATTATTAAAGATATTGATAAATGGTTAAGTCAAAACTCTCAGTCAATGCCTAAAAAAACAATTTACATGAATAATTTACCATCAGAGACTTGGCATGGTTTTAAATATATTGATTTTGGACCAGATGGCAATTTATATATACCGGTTGGTGTTCCATGTAATATTTGTTTAGACCCTCAGACAAAAGATCCGAGGTTTGCTGCAATTCACAAATATAAAGACGGAGAATTAATTACTGTTGCTGATGGAGTTAGAAATAGTGTGGGATTTGATTGGCACCCAATAACAAAAAAGATGTATTTTTCTGATAATGGAAGAGATTGGCTAGGTGATGATTCTCCATCATGTGAATTAAATGTTGTTGATAAAGAAGGAAGTTTTTATGGATATCCCTATAAACATGCTAAAGATGTTGTTGATCCAGAGTTTGGACATCTTATTCCTTCTGTCGATAAAAAATTTGTAGATCCAATTGCAGAACTAGGACCACATGTTGCTCCTCTTGGCATTACTTTTTATGATAATGATGCATTTCCTGCCAAATACCATAACAGTGTTTTCGTTGCACTTCATGGATCATGGAATAGAACAAAAAAATCTGGGTATACAGTTGTTTTTGTGAAGCTTGATGATGACGGAAATTACCTTTACCAAGAGAACTTTATTAGCGGTTGGTTAGCGAATGAATCAGCTTGGGGAAGACCTGTATCACCATTTATCATGAAAGATGGTTCAATGTTGATTTCTGATGACAAATATAATGCAATTTACCGAATATCTTACAAAGGCTAGATGGAACCTAATGACATTAAAAATGATTTAATTCTTGCAAAAAAAGCTGCAATTGATTCAGGTAAGTTTTTATTGAGAGAAAAAAAGAAGGTAAATCAAAGAATAAATTCTTACTCAAAAGATATAAAACTTAAAGCGGATATTGAATCAGAAGAAATAATTAAATCAATAATAACTTCTCAATCATCCTATCCAATTTTAGCAGAGGAAACAGGAAAATCTTCAGATGATTTAGGAGATATTTTTTGGGTTATTGATCCTCTTGATGGAACTGCTAATTATTCTAGGAGCATTCCTATATGTTGTGTCTCCATTGGTCTAGTTCACAAGATGAAACCATTAATTGGCGTAATATATGACTTTGATAATGATCATCTGTATTCTGGAAATATAATAGAAGGTATATCTGAGATGAACGACCTATCCATAAGTGTTTCGAATAAATCCGAAAGGAGCGAGTCAATTTTAATAACCGGTCTGCCACATAATACTGATTATTCAGATGAGTCATTATCAAATATGATTGAAGATATGCAAACATGGCAAAAGGTAAGAATGATTGGTTCTGCAGCTATGGCGGCGTGCTATATTGCATCTGGAAAAGCAGACTTTTATCAAGAAAAAGGGATTTACTTATGGGATATAATTGCTGGAGCAGCTATTGTTAGATCCGCTGGCGGCACTGCAGATATTTTTAATTATAGAGAAAATTTTCAAGTTGATGTAGTTTTTTCAAATTCTAAAGTTGAATAATTTGTTATGAAAAGTTTGGTTTGGTTAAGAAACGATTTGCGTATGGATGATAATCCAGCACTTAGACATGCGTGCATTAATTCAGATGAGGTTCATTGCATTTATATCTATTCGTCAGAACAGTTCAAACTCCACAATGAAGCAAATTGTAAAGTTGAATTCATTATAAGTAATCTAATTTATTTAAGTGAAAATTTAAAAAAAATCAATATTCCCTTAACAATTATCGATTCTGATGGATTTGGTGATAATCCCATCAAAATTCTTGAAGTTGTAAAAGACAGATCAATTAATAATGTTTTTTGGAATAACACATTCGGAGTTGATGAGAGTCATAGAGATCATAAAGTAAAAGAGATTTTAGATAAAAATAACATTATTAACGAATCCTTTGATGACCAAGTTGTATATGCTCCCGGGACAATTAAAACAAAGGAAGAAAAACCATACTCAGTGTTTACACCATTTAAAAGAAGATGGATTGAGAACTTTAATATTGATTTTTTAGATATAGAATTTAGTTATACAGTTAAAAAAGATTCTGGAGTTTGTTCAAATGTTGATGATTTTAGTTTTAATTTTAATAAAACTCATCATGTTGACATGTCAATTTGGAAAATCGGTGAAGCAAATGCATTATCAATATTAAAAGAATACTTAGATAAAAAAGTTCTTAGATATTCCACTGATAGAAATGATCCGATCTTAGAGGGAACCAGTAGGCTATCTCCATATCTAGCATCTGGCATAATTTCACCAAAAAGATGCATTTTAGAGGCTTTAAAGATCAATAACTTTGAACTAGATTCTGGAGAAAAAGGCGTTACTAAATGGATAGATGAGATAGTTTGGAGAGAATTTTATAAAAATATAATGCACTCTTTTCCTAAAGTAAGCAGAGGATTGCCATTTCAAGACTATACAAAAAAAATTAAGTGGCGCTTTAACCAAGAGGAATTTGATGCATGGAAAAGTGGCAACACTGGATTTCCAATTATTGACTCTGCTATGAGACAGCTGGTATCTGAGGGCTGGATGCACAATAGGCTTAGAATGGTTGTAGCAATGTTTTTCACAAAGAATATGCTTCACAACTGGAGATTGGGAGAAAAATTTTTTATGGAAAATTTAATAGATGGAGATTTTTCCTCAAATAATGGAGGGTGGCAGTGGAGCAGCTCAACAGGTACTGACGCAGCTCCTTATTTTAGAATATTTAATCCTATAACTCAGTCTAAAAATTTTGATTGTGATGGGTTATTTATTAAAAAGCATATACCAGAGCTTAAAGATCTAGATAAAAGGGAAATACATGACCCTTCCGAGAGTGTAAGAAATCATTTGAATTACCCCAAGCAAATTCTTGATCTTAAGCACTCAAGATTAAGAGCAGTTGATGCATTCAATGATGCAAAAAATTAATAAAATTAGATAGTTATAACAAAATCTTAAATGTATACTGTGGTGTATTTTTAATGTATTTGGAAAAATTATGACTTCTTATCCAAGTGATCTTGAAATAGCGAATGCAGCTGTAAAGAAACCAATTCAAGAAATAGCAAAAATTATCAATATCGATAAGAAAGCACTAATAAAGTTCGGTGATGACAAAGCTAAATTAAATGTAGATTTTATTGATTCTTTATCAGTAAATAAGAGTGGAAAATTAATTCTTGTTACTGCGATATCGCCAACACCGGCAGGTGAAGGAAAAACTACAACAAGTGTAGGCTTGGTTGATGGGCTTTGTCATATTGGTAAAAAAGCTATGATTTGTCTCAGAGAGCCAAGTTTAGGACCATGCTTTGGTATGAAGGGTGGTGCAGCTGGAGGAGGATATGCTCAGGTTATTCCAATGACCGATATTAATTTACACTTTACAGGAGATTTCCATGCAATTGGAGCAGCACATAATCTTTTATCTGCTTTAATTGATAATCATATCCATTGGGATAATCAACTTAATATTGATCCAAGAAGAATTACTTGGAAGCGCGTTGTTGACATGAACGACAGATCACTAAGAGATATTACATGTGGCCTCGGTGGAACAGGAAATGGTATACCTCGTCAAAGTGGTTTTGATATAACTGTTGCCTCAGAAATAATGGCTGTTTTTTGTCTGGCATCTAATATTGAAGATCTTCAAAAAAGAATTGGAAATATCGTAATTGGTTATACAAGATCTAATGAACCTGTGCGCGCAGAACAACTTAATGCAGAAGGAGCAATTACTGCATTGCTAAAGGATGCATTTCAACCAAATCTCGTTCAAACTCTCGAGAACAATCCCGCTTTTATGCATGGTGGGCCTTTTGCAAACATCGCTCATGGTTGCAACTCTGTTATTTCAACAAAAACTGCCTTAAAGTTGGCAGATTACGTCGTAACTGAAGCTGGTTTTGGTGCAGACTTAGGCGCTGAAAAATTTTTTAATATCAAATGTCGAAAATCAGATCTCAAACCAAGTGCAGTTGTGCTAGTTGCTACTACAAAAGCATTAAAAATGCATGGAGGAGTAAAAAAAGAAGATCTTGGTTCAGAAAATGTTGAAGCAGTTACTAATGGTTGTAAAAATTTAGAAAAGCATATTCAAAATATTGGTAAATTTGGAGTTCCTGTCGTTGTTGCGATAAATGATTATGTAACCGATACAGAAAATGAACATAAAGCAATTATTAATTATTGTAAAAACCTTGGCATTCAATGCAAAATTTCTTCACATTGGGAAAAGGGTGGTGAAGGTGCAGCTGAACTTGCAGAAGAAGTAGCAAAAATTGCAGATTCTAATTTATCAGAATTTAAAACTTTATATGATGACAATATGTCACTTTGGGATAAGACAAAATATATTGCTCAAAATATATACGGCGCTGAAGACATAATTGCTGATAAGAAAGTAAGAAATCAGTTTAAGAAATTAGAAAATGATGGGTTTGGCTCTTATCCAATTTGCATGGCAAAAACTCAATACAGTTTTTCAACTGATCCTTTGCTTATGGGAGCTCCTACTGGACACGAAGTACCAATCAGGGAAGTAAGATTATCTGCAGGAGCAGAATTTATTGTCGTGGTATGTGGTGAGATTATGACAATGCCAGGTCTTCCTAGAGTTCCAGCTGCTGAGGCTATTGGTCTGGATGAAAATAATGAAATAGCTGGGCTATTTTAATAAAATAGCCTAATAAAAAAGTATTTAGTTATAATTTAAAATATATTTCTTGGAGAATTAGTAATGAGTAATGATTTGAACTTTTATATAAATGGCGAATGGGTTAAGTCTGAATCAAATGAATTAATTGATGTGATAAATCCTGCAAATGAGGAAGTAATAGGACAAGTTACTGCTGGCACTAAAGAAGATATAGACTTAGCAGTATCATCAGCATTTAAGGCATTTTCTTCATATCAACAGACAACTAAAGAACAAAGAGTAGAATTACTAAATAACATTATTACTGAATATGAAAATAGATATGATGATTTTGTTCAGACCATAACTAAAGAAATGGGATCTCCATTATGGCTATCTGAAGCAGCACAGGCTAAAACTGGAATTAAAAACATCCACGAAACTTTGGATGCTTTAAAGAACTATGAATTTGAAAAACCTGAGGGTGACTATACTATTATTAAAGAACCTATTGGTGTTATAGGGATGATAACTCCATGGAATTGGCCTATGAATCAAATAACAACAAAAGTCTCTGCAGCATTGGCAGCAGGTTGCACTATGGTGCTCAAACCAAGTGAAATATCTCCATATTGTGCAATGCTGTTGGCTGAAGTCTTTGACAGCGCAGGCGTTCCTAATGGAGTATTTAATGTTGTAAATGGTTATGGCCCAACTGTTGGAGCAGCCTTATCTGAACACCCAGATGTGGCTATGATGTCATTTACTGGTTCAACCTAATATAATTCTTGATGATGTTCCTGACCTAGAAAAATCAGTAAAAGGTGGAGCGGGACATTGTTTTCTAAATTCAGGGCAATCTTGTAATGCTCCAACAAAAATGCTGGTTTCTTCAAAGAATTATGATAAGGCTGTTGAGATTGCTGTTGCTACTGCAAATAGCACCACCATTGGTGATCCAAATGGTGAATTTAGAATAGGACCAATTGCAAATAAAATCCAATATGAAAAAATTTTAAAATTGATTGAAATCGGTATTGAAGAGGGAGCAACATTGGTTGCTGGAGGTGTTGAAAAGCCAGATGGATGTGAAAAAGGGTACTATGTAAAGCCAACAGTTTTTGCAAATGTCACTAATGATATGACGATTGCAAAAGAAGAAATATTTGGTCCTGTTCTAGTGATGATTAAATATAATGATGAAGATGAAGCTATAAATATTGCTAATGATACTGAGTATGGTCTTGCTGGTTATGTTCAAGGTGATCCTGAGCATGCGAGAAATGTAGCGAGACAAATAAGGGCCGGTCAAGTAATTATTAATGGTGGTGCAAGAGGAACAGGAGCACCTTTTGGTGGATATAAAGCTTCAGGAAATGGAAGAGAGCACGGTGTTCATGGTCTTGAAGAGTGTTTAGAAACTAAAGCGATTATCGCTCCATAGATTAATCTAGTAAATCTGGCTGCATTTTAACTATTTTGTCAAAGGCTGGTTGATAACTAGCCCATGCAGCAATATCGTTTGCAATAAATTCTCTAGTTTTAACTGCTATCTCATGGGATACCGAAATTGGTTCTCCTGCTGCTTCAGCCATTAACTGAGCCTGACAACACCTTTCCATAGACATATAAAACCATAATGCAATATCTACTGATGGTCCTGTTGTCAAAATTCCATGATTTTGAAGTATAGCAACTTTTTTATCTCCTAAAGCTTTTGCAATTTCATCACCTTCATTAACTTCTTCAACAACGCCAGAAAATTCTTTATAAATTCCCTGATTTTCGTAAAAAGCACAAGCATCCTGAGAAATTGGGTCAAGCAATTTGCCCAAAGTTGAGAAAGTTCTTCCATAAACAGAGTGAGAATGTGCAGCTGCGTTTACATCAGGTCTTGCTTTATGCAATCTAGAATGAATTGCAAATGCTGCAACATTGACATCTTTATCACCTTGCACAACCTTTCCATCATGATTTACCAATAAAAGGTCAGAAACTGATATTTGGGAAAAATGAACGCCTAGTGGATTTACCCAAAAATGATCTTTAAACTCAGGATCTCTATATGTAATGTGTCCTGCAACACCCTCATTGAATCCAAAATAGTCGAATAGTCTAAATCCAGCTGCAAGCTTCTCTAGTTGATTACGGCGCTCCTCAGCAGGATTTGCAAATTCTTGAAAAACTAGCCCTTTATCTTTTAAAGGCAACCGTCCATCAGTAGTGTCTATTTTAATAGGTGTAACATTTGACATAGTTTTTATTCTCCCAAGCTCTTTAATGTTAAAATAGCTTATCAAATTAGTAAACAAATATGAAATACAGAATTGAAAAAGATAGTTTGGGTGAGGTTAGAGTTCCCTCAAAGGCTTTATGGGGCGCACAAACGCAAAGAGCTGTTAATAATTTTCCCATAAGTGGCATAAAAATGGATTTTCCTTTCACCAAGTCATTTGTATCATCTCTTGGACTAATTAAAGATGCAGCCGCTAAAGCAAACTTAAAATTAAAGTTGATATCTTCAAAAAAATCAAAAGCAATCTCAAAAGCAGCCAAGGAAGTTTGGCAGGAAAAACATCATCATGAATTTCCAATAGACGTTTTTCAAACTGGTTCTGGGACAAGCTCAAATATGAATGCAAATGAAGTTATCGCTAACTTGGCTGGGAAGTTTTCTAAAGAGACAATAAGTCCAAATGATGATGTCAACATGAGTCAAAGCAGTAATGATGTAATACCTACTGCAATAAAAATTAGTGCTCATCTTGATCTTACTAATAAATTATTACCTGCAATAGATAAATTAATAAATGTTATTGAAAAAAAGGCTGAATCTTTAAAAGGCACTATAAAGACTGGCAGAACTCATTTAATGGATGCAATGCCAATAGACTTCTCAGAAGAATTAATGGCATGGTCTAGTCAACTAAACTCATCAAATGAAATGCTAAATATTTTTCAAAAAAAACTCTTAGAGTTACCTCAGGGTGGAACTGCTGTTGGAACTGGAATAAATGCTCATAAACAATTTGCTAAATACTTTGCTAAAGAATTGTCACTGTTATTAGGAAAAAAACATAAGTGTGTTCCAAGCAGCAATTTTTATCATGAATTAAGTTCACAAGATACATCCGTTCAGTTGTCCGGTGAGCTTAAAAACCTTGCTCTAGTATTGATGAAAATATCCAATGATCTAAGATGGATGAATAGTGGGCCTTTAACAGGTATTTCAGAAATTGAATTAAGAGCACTTCAGCCTGGAAGCAGTATAATGCCTGGGAAGGTAAATCCAGTTATACCAGAAGCGGTTGCTATGGCATCCGCAGATGTCATTGGTAATGATGTGACAATTTCTGTGGCAGCTCAATCTGGTAATTTTCAACTTAATGTTATGCTTCCTGTTATTGCATATAACCTACTAAAGAGTATAAATTTATTGGCGGGTGCTTCAAATGCATTATCAAAAAATACTATAAGTAATTTTAAAGTTAATAAAAAGAATCTAGAACTTTCATTGTCCAAAAATCCAATATTAGTAACAGCGTTAAATCCAATTATTGGATATGAAAAAGCTGCATATATTGCAAAAAAAGCATATAAAGAAAATAGATCGATAATTGATGTGGCTTCTGAAGAGACTGATTTAACAAAAGCAAAACTTTTAAAGCTTCTTGATCCTTCAAAATTAGCAAAGGGTGGTTTGTAAGTTGACTAAATTATCGAACACTAATTGCGAGGCATGCAGGGCTGATGCACCAGTTTTATCTGAGAAAGAAATTAATGACCTACTGCCACAATTATCATCTTGGAATATCAATGATGATGAGGGAATTAAGAGATTAGTTTGCTCATATGCTTTTTTAAGTTATAAAGACTCGGTTGCATTCACAAATAAAGTGGCAAACCTAGCTGAACAAGAGGACCATCATCCTGAAATCATGCTTGAATGGGGTAAAGTAACAGTATCTTGGTGGTCTCACAAAATCAAAGGACTTCATATGAATGACTTTATTTGTGCCTCTAAAACCGATCTTCTTTTTAAAGATTCGCAATAAACTCTAAAACAAAATGAATCAAAATGAAAAGCCGTTTCAATTATTAGCATGGATAGCAACAGCTATATTAATTTTAGCTGCCCTTTTAGCAAGTTTTGTACCAGCGCTTGAATATCATCATTGGGCATTTATTATTGCAAATTCTCTATGGGTTATTGTTGGTTTTTTATGGAGAGAAATGTCACTAATTGTTCTAAATGCAGGTCTTACAATAATATATGTATTTGGTTTAATCTTATAAAAAGATAAATTTTGAAATAAAAATTAAAGTTAAAAACCAAGCTCCGATTGTCACTTCATTATATTTGCCACTAAAAAATTTTAGTGCAGTATATGTAAGAAAACCCAGAGCAATACCATCTGCAATAGAAAAGGTTAGGGGTATCATTACAATAATCACAAGAGCTGGTAATAGCTCTGTGGCATTAGACCAATTGAGTTTTTCCATTCCACCTAACATAAGAATTGCTACATAAATTAAAGCACCAGCTGTAGCATATGGAGGAATAATTGATGCTAGTGGAGATAAAAACATTGAGAATAAAAATAAAATACCAACAAAAATTGCAGTTAAACCAGTTCTGCCGCCAGCTTCAACACCTGCAGAACTTTCAACGTAACTTGTAACTGGAGAGCATCCAAAAAAGGTTCCAAAAATGCTTGCGCTACTATCAGCTTTTAAAGCTTTATCAAGATCACTAATCTGTCCATTTTCATTTACCAAATTTGCCCTTGTCGCAACTCCAAGCAAAGTACCAGTGGTATCAAATAAGTTTACAAAAAGGAAAGACATTATTATAGTTATCATCCCAATATTTAAAGCTCCTAAAATATCTAATTTCATAAAAGTAGGAGCAATTTCTGGAGGAAGAGACACCAATCCACTGAATTCGATTAATCCTAAAAATAAAGCTATAAATGTAGTTATCAAAATTCCAATAATTATTGCACCGGGTATTTTTCTTACAGACAAAATTGAAATCGCAAGAAATCCAATAGCAGCTAATAAAGTTTCTATATTTGAAAAACTTCCAAGTGATAAGAGTGTCGCTTGGTTACTTACAATTATCCCACCATTTTTAAGTCCAATCAGCCCAATAAATAATCCTACACCAGCTCCCATAGCAATCCTTAAATTAAAAGGAATACTGGAGATCATCCAACTTCTTAATTTAGTTATGCTCATTATAAAGAAGAGAATTCCTGCAATAAAAACTGCCCCGAGTGCAACTTCCCATGAGTAACCCATTTCACCAACAACTGTATATGTAAAAAACGCATTTAAACCCATTCCTGGAGCTAATCCAACGGGCCAGTTTGCAAATATACCCATCACAAAGCATGCAATTGCTGCAGCTAGGCAAGTTCCAACAAAAATAGCTCCTTGATCCATGCCACTTGCTGCCATCATTTGTGGATTTACAAAGATAATGTACGCCATAGTTATAAATGTTGTAAAACCAGCTAATAATTCTTTTTTAATAGTGGTATTATTATCATGGAGTTTAAAAATCAGCTCTAAGGTTTGTTTCATAAGTTTGATTGTTCTTTAATTTAATTAAAGTATACATTCATTCATAAGTATTTTGAGAAGTACTGCATATACAAATTTTGGCACAGAGATTGCATGATTTATTATACATATATATTTTATTTGATGGGGATCAGACAATGATATTTAAAAACACTTTAAGACTTTTAAAACTAGCTTCACTGGCATTTCTCTTTAATATTGAGTTAATGTCACAAGAATCGGTAATAGAGGACATTATCGTTACCGCAGAGAAAAGAGATGAGAGCCTTCAGACGGTTTCTCAAGCAGTAACAGCTTTAACAGATTCTGAGCTTGAAGCAAAAAATATAACATCCTTTGTAGATTTAACCGCGATTGTGCCTGGTGTTACAGTTGCCAAAAATGAAGGATATAAAACAGTTATATCTATAAGAGGCGTTGGCAATGAAACAAATCAAAATGCCATTGCTGCTCCATCAGTCGCATATCACCTTGATGGTATATTTATTGCTTCTCCATTTTCTCTTCAATCAGACTTTGTTGATGTTGAACGTATTGAAGTTGCAAGAGGTCCGCAAGGTACTCTTTTTGGTCAAAATGCTACAGGTGGAGCAATCAATGTTGTCAGTAAAATGCCCTCCACAAGTGAATTTTCAACAAAAGCTTCGCTAACAATTGGTGATTATGATCTAAGAAAAGCAACTGCTACAACAAACTTCCCAATTTCTGATTCTGTAGCAACTAAATTTTCAGTCTCAACTATTGAAAGAGATGGGTTTACTGAAAATATTGTAAATGGACAGGACTTAGATGATGCATCTAACGTTAGTATAAGAAGTGATTGGTTATTTAATTTATCTGAGACTTCCTCTCTGAGAGTATTTGGTCAATTTTTCGATGTTGATAGAAACGGTGCTGCTATGAAAGGAATTGATGATGCTTCAAGGGATGAAAGAAAATTATCACAAGATACTATGTCTAAACAGGAACTTACATCGAAAATCTTTGCTGCTATCTACGAGTCTGATCTTGGTTACGCAAATTTAAAAATATTAGCAAGTTCACAAGAGGATGATATTTTGGTCGATAGAGATAATGATAGACATAATTATCAAGACCAAATTGTTCAATCAATACCTGCTTTGCCATATATCTATACGCCCCCTTATTATCCAATGGCGGAGTTTAGACCCGAAACATCTCTAGTTGAAACAACAACCTTTGAAATTAATTTAGTTTCTAATGAACCTGCTCTTGGAGGAAAGCTTGATTGGACTGTTGGAGCTTTTTTCATGGAACATGAAATTGAAAATCATATCAGGGGGTATGTTGATAATGACCAAAATGGGGTTATTAGATATGTTTGTGGTGAAGCATTCGCAGACCCTAATTATTGTTATGAACATGATAATAGTATTCCTGCCAGGTTCGCTGTTTATGATGCTGAATTTGATTTTGTTACTGATGCATTCCCTTCAAGAGAATCAAAATCAGTATTTGTAGAGACATCTTACAGCTTTAGCGATACTTTTAGATTAATTTCAGGACTAAGATATTCTGATGATACATTTGAAACCGATGTAACAAACTTCTTTTATGATAATTTTGTTGCAGATGGCGGTGGAGACAAAGTAACAGGTCGTATTACAGGTGAATTTGATGTTGCAGATGAAACTATGGTTTATGCCTCTTTTACCACTGGATATAAACCTGGTGGAACAAATTTAACATATGGATATTTTGATGATAACGCGCCTCCAATGGTTTATCAAAAATTTGAGCCTGAAACAGTAGATTCAATAGAGTTTGGTTTAAAAACAGACTTTTATGATGGAAAGGCGCGAGCTAATGTTGCTGTTTTTTCATATGATTACGAAAATCTTCAATTTCAGGCTACTGATCCAGATGTATATAGAGGAGGTGTTGCAAACATACCAGAATCTGAAATGTCAGGTGTTGAGCTTGAATTTACAGCCCTGATATCAGATAACTTAACCTTTGATATGAATTTAGCATCTATAGATTCGGAAGTTTCAGCTGATTACGAAGTTTTAGATAATGTTTTAGCATTTGGATACTTTTTTGGTGAAGAAGATATTCGCTATGGTTTAAGAGAAAACGTTAAAGGTAATGAGCTTGCAAAAACCCCAGATCTTACAGCTGATGCAACTTTAACATACGAAACAGTTTTGTCTTCTGGAAATGGTTTGACTGCTATATTTCAATATATAAAAAGATCTGAATTTATGCAGCGTGTTTCAAATAATCCAGTTGTAGACGTTGTTCCTGGATACTCAGTTTTTAACATTACTGTAGGATTAGATTTTAATAATAATCTTGGAATTGATTTTATGCTTCTAAATGTTGGTGACGAAGATGGCATGAACTCATCAATGACTGATGTCTTTGGTGTTGCTGCTACAGGGCAAGAATTTATTCCTCCAAGGCAGTTTATGACAAGATTAAGCTACGATTTCTGATTTTGATTGATTAAAAAGCTATAATCTAGATAGTATTTTAATCATATTTCAGAAATGGATAAATTGTTCATAAAATCTGAAGGTCTTCTTAAAGATTCATTTCAACTTGCATGGAATGTATACAAAAGCGGTTATGCTCCAAACTATATTATTGGTGTATGGCGAGGTGGCGCTCCAATAGGTATTGCTGTTCAAGAGTTTTTGAGCTTTCTTGACATTAAATCTGATCACATTGCCATAAGGACATCTTATTACTCTGGCATTGATAACAAAAAAGAAAAAGTTCAAGTTTATGGCTTAAATTACGTAATTAGAAAACTGGAATCTCATGACAGGCTGCTAATTGTTGACGATGTTCATGATACTGGCCACTCTATTGAACAGGTTATCAATGACATTAAAAGAGCGTGTAAAAAAAATACACCTGAAATTAAAGTGGCAACACCATATTTTAAACCTGAGAAAAATTTAACAAACAATAAGCCAGATTTTTATATCCATGAAACTGATAAATGGCTAGTTTTTCCTCATGAACTGGAGGGACTTACGATAGACGAAATTGAAAAAAACAAACCAGAACTAGCAGACCTAATCTCAGATATTAAGAAACGTTAATATGTAATTACCTTTTTTTTCTTTTTTGGTTTAGTTATAATCTCTCATGGAAAAATTAAAATATAAAGCGTTAACATTCGATGACGTTCTTCTACTTCCTCGTTATAGCGACATACTTCCAAGTGATGTAAACATTTCATCAAGTCTCACAAAAAATATTTCTTTAAAGATGCCACTTCTATCTGCAGCTATGGATACAGTAACAGAGTCTAGAATGGCAATTTCTCTAGCCGAGGCCGGCGGCATTGGGGTAATCCACAAAAATAACTCAATTGAGGATCAGGCCCAAGAGGTAAAAACGGTTAAAAAATATGAAAGTGGCATTGTTAGAGATCCTGTAACGATAACATCAACAAGTTCTATTGGAGAATTAAAAAAACTTACAAGTGAACTAAGTATTTCAGGAATGCCAGTTGTTGATGACGGAAAATTACAAGGAATTGTCACTGGAAGAGATTTCAGATATGCAGAGGATATGGATTCAGATGTAGCATCAATAATGACACCGCTTAATAAATTAGTAACAGTAAATGAAGGATTTTCACAGAAGGATGTTATGCAACTTATGTACAAGAACAGAATCGAAAAGATTTTGGTTGTTGATGCAAACTATGGTCTTACAGGACTTGTAACAATGAAAGACATAGAAAAGTCTGCACAACATCCTAATGCAACTAAAGACGAATCGGGCAGGCTGAGAGTAGCTGCAGCCATTGGAACTGAAAAAAATACTTTAACAAGGGCAGAGGCATTGTTTAAAGCAGGTGTAGATGTTTTTGTTATAGATAGTGCTCACGGGCATTCAAAAAATGTAATTAAGACAATAAAAGCAGTTAAAGATGCCTTTAAAGGAGTTGAAATTATCGGTGGTAATATTGCTACTCCAGATGCTGCATTAGAGTTAATGAAAGCAGGAGTTGATGCTGTAAAGGTTGGGATGGGCCCGGGTTCAATATGTACAACAAGAATAATTGCAGGTATTGGGGTGCCACAGGTCACAGCAATACTAGAAATAAAAGAAGCACTTAAAAAAAGTAATGTGAATATTATTGCAGATGGTGGGATAAGATTTTCTGGTGACATTGCTAAAGCAATTGCCGCAGGTGCAGATTCTGTAATGTTAGGTAGTCTTTTTGCAGGAACAGAAGAAGCACCTGGCAAAGTTGAGCTTTTTCAGGGAAGAAGTTTCAAAACATATAGAGGTATGGGATCTATAGGAGCAATGACAGAAAGAAATGATGCAAATAGGTATCTTCAAGAGAATGTGGAATCTGATAAGCTAGTTCCTGAAGGCATCGAGGGAAGAGTACCTTATAAAGGATTAGTTATAAATGTTATTAATCAATTGGAGGGTGGATTGAGGCAAAGCATGGGTTATATTGGTTGTAAGGATATAGATGAAATGCAACAACAAAGCCAATTTATTGAAATTACTAATGCTGGAATGGCAGAAAGCCATGTTCATGATGTCATGATTACAAAAGAAGCTCCAAATTATCAGAGAAGCTAGCTTATAGATGCAAAAGCTATCGGTAAATAATAAAAGCATTGATACAATTTTAGTTCTAGACTTTGGATCACAATATACTCAATTAATAGCAAGAAGGGTGAGGGAGAGTAATGTTTATTCTGAAATATATCCTTGGGATATTGATGAGAATAAAATAAAAAATTTACATCCTAAAGGAATCATTCTCTCAGGTGGACCCAATTCAGTAACCGAAAGTTATACTCCTAGAGCACCACAATGTATTTTTGACTTAAATATTCCTATTCTAGGGATTTGTTATGGTATGCAAACATTAGCAGAACAAATGGGGGGTCATGTTGAATCAGTTGCTCATAAAGAGTTTGGACATGCAGAATTAGAAATTGTTTCAGATTCACGATTATTTAATAAACTTAATAAAAAAACAAATGTGTGGATGAGTCATGGGGACCAAGTTCAAGATCTACCTGATGATTACGAATTGTTAGCATCTACTTCGACTGCACCTATTGCAGCGATGCAGCATAAAAAACTTCCAATTTATGCAATTCAATTTCATCCAGAAGTAACTCATACAGATGATGGAAAAATAATAATAGAAAATTTTTTATTTGATATATGTCATGCCTGTGCTGACTGGAAAATAGATGATCTTATTGACCAACGTATAAAAGAAATTAAAGAAATTGTAAAAAAAGACAAAGTCTTATTGGGTTTATCTGGAGGAGTTGATTCATCTGTAACTGCAGCTCTTCTTCACAAGGCAATTGGAAAGAGTTTAACCTGTGTATTTGTTGATAATGGACTTTTAAGAAAAGGTGAGGCTATCCAAGTCATGAAAACCTTTAAAGACAATATGAATCTTAATGTAATTAAATCAGATAGTCAGGACGTTTTTCTTAGACATCTTGAGAATATTGATGATCCAGAACAAAAAAGAAAAGTTATAGGAAGAACATTCATAGATATTTTTGATTCAGAGGCCATTAAATTAAAAAATATTAAGTTTTTAGCTCAAGGAACAATATATCCAGATGTTATTGAATCTTCTGGCTCAGAATCAAATGAGGCAAGAGTTATTAAGTCTCATCATAATGTTGGAGGATTGCCTGATGAAATGAAACTTGATCTTGTTGAACCCCTCAGAGATCTTTTTAAAGATGAGGTTAGAAACATGGGTATTGAGCTTGGAATTCCAAAAGAAATGCTTGAAAGACATCCTTTTCCAGGACCAGGATTAGGCGTAAGAATAATTGGTGAAATTACTAAAGAAAAAATATCAATCTTGCAAGAAGCAGATAGTATTTTTATTGAAGAGCTAATTAGAGAAGGCCTGTATGACAAAGTTAGTCAAGCATTTGCTGTTTTACTTCCTGTAAAATCTGTTGGAGTTGTTGGAGACGAAAGGAGATATGCTGAAGTAATTGGTTTGAGAGCTGTTGAAACAGTTGATTTTATGACTGCAAGATGGGCTCATCTTCCATATGAATTTTTAGAAAATGTTTCTAATCGAATTGTAAATGAGATAGAGGAGGTCAGCAGAGTTGTTTATGATATCTCAAGTAAACCTCCAGCTACAATTGAGTGGGAATGAAATAATTACCTAATATCAGTATTTTACGTGTGACACAATTTGTCACTTCAATGTAAGAATGCAGGTTTCCAAATCTTACAAATACAAATCTGACACATTTACATAACTATTGAAAGTCATAAGTTCATGTCATAATTTAGTAATGAAAAATGTAGTTAAGTTTTTATCCATTTTTATCTTATTTTCTTGTTCTCCAAGTGAGGAAGAACTTGAATTAAGACGTTTTGGTGACTGGAAAATAGGAAATTATGTAGATGAGTGGGGAGATTATACAGATGCTAGATTCATCAGATTGAGTGCATATGGAAAACAACTAAAAGGATTACCAGGGCGAGATAGTTTAAGAGTTGAAATGATCTTACCAAATGGAGAACTAGATAGACTTTATTTTAGATTTTATCCATATAATATTCGCTCTTCTACTTTCAATAATTCTAAATATGATACTAATTTTTTGAGATGCAGATTCAAAATAGGTAACGAATCAAATATTTTTCTTATATATTTGTACCAAGAACCACGAATGCATAATTTTTATATAGGCGCAGAAAGATTAGATGATACCAAGACAAAAAATGCAAATGCTCAGAAATTCAGAAATCTTATCCAAAATGAAGATATATTAAAATTTCTATGCCGGGAAGAGGGAGATTCATATGATTTATATAGGTTTGATTTCGATTTTAAATATTTTTCTGATGCTCAGAGGAAATATGCACTTGGTGATGGTTGATATAACCAATAATTATAATTTTACGATAAATTCATATGACACAAATGTGACACACTATTCTGAAACACTATCTATACAAGGGTTTCATAGGTGTTCTACTATTGAGTGGGAGTAATGATGCGTACGCTAAAAATCAGCACCTATTTAGCAGCAGATTTAGAGACGGTTAAGAGTTATTTAATGACGCCAGCGCTACTCAATTATGTGGTGTCTGGTTTAATGAAATTCCATCCTATCGAACCAAATTTCTTTCCGTCAAAATGGGTTGAGGGGAAGTTCTCTGTAAAAATGTTCGCATTTCATTTTTTACCCATCGGAAAACAAATTGTAGGTATAGAATTTCCACAAAAATCCGATCATTGGGTTCTCAGAGATAATGGAAGTGGTTCTATAGCAAAAACTTGGGATCATCTAATTTTTTTAGAATCGGAGGGAGGCGTTATGGAGAGTAAAACAGTAGATGTCTACTTTGCAAAGTTTGACAAAGTGGTATTTTACAAAAAAGGCACTCGGAAACACAGTCGTAGTAGGGGTTTCAGAGGTGGTGTTTTGTGCAACTATTGAGTGGGAATAAAAACGTTAATTTTTTATAAATAAAATTAAGAATTTTCTAAACGAATTATTTGTTATAGTCTTTGAGTAATTTTTATAATTTTAAAAGTAATTTAAATTGAAGACCATTAGATTAATCTTTACCATTTTTTTGATTTCATCATGCGCAACACCATCAATTGATCAAAGAAAGATCATTCCTGAGTTATTTGATCCAGAGTTAAAAAAAGGAAAGATATTTGTCTTTTCTAATCATGTTGATATCAGAACTATTAACGTTCGAGTAAACGGTGAAGTTCGAAAAATGAAACATACTGAAACGCAAATCTTTGATTTGAAGCAAGGGCAAAATAGTCTTTCTTCATTTATGATTTTTGCAGGAAATGAACAAGAAAATTGCGATGATCTACCCTATACATTTGATACAGAAATGTTTCCTGAGATTGAAACTTATTATTTTGTAATTCAGAAAGGATTTGATGGAGGACTATTAAATATTGCATGTTTTAAAGATTTTCAGGTAAATGAAGATTTTTTTCTGAAACAAATGGAAAATCCAAGATCAGGTAGCAGTGAATTTTTTCAAGATCTTTCAAAAGATTTTTTTGAAGAGTTCATATTTTAAGCATTATGAAATATGCATATTTAATATTTATTTCGATTTTTTTGTTTTCTTGTACAACATTAGAGTATGGACTGTTATTAGAGAGTGATATTGAGAAAGAGGGTAATGGTCAAATAATTCTTGATCAACTTGAAGACCCTGAATTAAAAAAAGAAAAAATATTTGTATTCTCTAATTCTCAAGATGGTTTATGGAAATTTGTAAGAGTAAATAACACAGAGAGGTATATGAGAGATCAGGAAGTTCAAGTTTTTGATTTAGTTGATGGTAAGAACAATATATATGCCTTTGGTAGAATCTTTGGTGATGAAGTTCTAAACTGTAATGGAGATGGATATTCATTTAATGCTGAAGACTTTGCTGAAAATGAAACGCATTATTTCATGATTGCACAACCCGCAGGCAGAGAATTTGGCGGCAGATACTTCAATTGTTATAAAGAAGTTCATCTTACCGAAGAGGCATTTTTTTATTTAAAAGATAATCCAAGATCAAGAATTAAAATGGAGTGGATTCTAAATAAATAAATTTTAATTCTCAAATGTATAATGCTTAGAATATGATAAAAATTTCGTATGACACAAATGTGACACACTATTTTGAAACCATTTTAAATAGGGGGTTTCAGAGACATTCTACTATTGAGTAGGAATAAAAATGTTAATTTTTATTGATAAAATCTCAATTTTTAAAATGAATAATGATTGTAATATAATAAAATTTTCGATATCGCCTTAAATATGTAATACAATCTTTGATATATATGGATAATAAATGAAAGCATTTTTCCGTAAATTTATCTCAAACAATCTAATTGAAAGGTACAAGAGTTTGTCTAGTATGAAAGATTGGCGAGCTAGAGGGTACCTGGATAATAGTCCTCAATTTATAAAGCAATCAATATTTAATAAACATGGTATATCTGATGCAAAATGGGTGGAAACTGGTACCTATTTGGGGACGACAACAAGATTTCTAAGTAGTATTTCTCCACATGTCTATTCAATAGAGCCCAGTGAGGAGCTTTATAAATCAGCATGTCTTCGTTTTAAAGATTCTAATGTTACGCTTTTTAATGACGTAAGCGAAAATGTTCTTTTTGAGCTTTTACCTTCCCTTAGTGGCGATATTAATTTTTGGCTTGATGGACATTACTCAGCAGGTATAACTTTTAAAGGAAGTAAAGAATGTCCTGTAGAAGATGAATTGAGAGCAATCGAAAAAAATTTAAGCAACTTCAATGATATGACTATTTTAATCGACGATGTCAGATGTTTTTTACCATCAGTCAAGGGTGAAGATTATCCCTCAATAGACTACCTAGTCGATTGGGCAAGATATAATCAAATGAGCTGGAGGATAGAGCATGATATCTTTATTATTAAGAAGTCTTAATTTCTAGTAAGTATTTGATTGATAGGAGATATTAGAAATAAACTTATAAACTATATTTGTTAGTTCAAAGTATAGAAAATTATGAAAGCACACTTACCAAATTTTTTTTCAGTAAAGCAAGCAAGAGATTTAATAAGGATTGGAAAAAAATATGACGGCGGTTATCTCGTTTCGCAATCCGACATCGAAAAATCAGAGATACTAATAGGCCTTGGTATTAATGATGACTGGAGTTTTGAAGAGGATTTCTTAAGTCGTAAAAAAGTGTGTATATTTGCATATGATGCAAGTGTGAGTAAAGAATATTTTATTAAAAAAGTCATTAAGTCAATTATAAGGATTGATAATTTGAAAATTTTTTTCCACTGGTTGAAAGTGCTTTTAAAATATAATAGATTTTTTTCCCAATCTAACGTCCATCATATCCAAAAATTTGTTGGCTTAAATACTGAAAGTAGTGCCTATTGCACATTTTTGAATGTTCTAAATGCAACAGAAAGTAAAAATATTTTTTTAAAAATTGACATAGAAGGTTCTGAATACCGTTTTCTAAATGATATTATTTCCAATGAAGAAAGAATCACTGGCATGGTTATTGAATTGCATGATGTTGATATACATCTTAAAGAAATTGAAGAGTTTCTAAATCAGTTTAGCCTAAATTTAGTCCATGCTCATGCCAATAATTTTGCACCAATTAGAGAAGATGATGATTTGCCTTTAGTTTTAGAACTAACTTTTTCCAAATATAGTGATGTTTCTAAAGACTTTAAATTACCTCATAAGTTAGATATGCCTAATAACAAAAACTATGAGGATTACAAACTTATAGTAAATAAATAATGAAAAGAATAATTATACGTTTTTATGAAAGTACTAATTAAGAAATTAGTAACATGGATCTTAAAGTTATTTAATCTCAAGTTGAGTTTCTTTGACAGATCCAGGCCACGATACGTAAAAGCAGTTGAATCCTTGGGAATAAACCTTGTACTTGATATAGGGGCCAATAAAGGACAGTTCGCAATGTCTCTTTTAGAACATAATTATTCCGGAAAGATTGTAAGCTTTGAACCTACCAATAATGTTTATAATAAATTGCTTCGTAATGCAAAAAATTATATAAATTGGACAATTCATGAGCGAACAGCAGTTGGCGAGAAATGCGGTGAAACAGTAATCAACATAGCTGGCAATGATGCAGCAAGCTCCTCAATCCTTTCAATGAATGAGAAGCATGAAGAAAGCGCTCCTGAGGCAAATTATATCGGTTCTGAAAGCGTAAAACTTATTACTATAGATAATATTTTCGATGATTATTTCCATGCAAATGACAAATGCCTTTTAAAAATTGATGTTCAAGGTTATGAAGAGCAGGTCTTAATGGGGATGATCTCTAGTCTTAACAAGATTTATGCAGTTAAATTGGAATGTTCATTAGTTTCCTTATATGACGGGGACAAAACGTATGAGTACTATTTTAGCTTTTTTAAAGAAAATGGATTTGAACTCTATGATTTAGAAACCGGATTTTCAAATCCTGTAACTGGACAACTTTTACAATTTGATGCATTTTTTGTGAGAAATTATTGAAATTTATATTCACAACTTACAGCTTCAAGTTATTCTACCGTTGAGTGTTAATAATTAAGAACTATAAAACTAAAAAAAATTTGTAAATTATTTTAATGATGTATTTAATGAGATAAAGTATAAGGTTGTAGGGGATATTTGTTTTGCTAGTAAATGAAGATATAAAGTTAGATTATTCTGATGTTTTAATTAGGCCCAAAAGGTCGACAATGAGTTCAAGAGGCGAAGTAAATCTAAAGCGCACACATAGATTTCTTTGGAGTAAAAGAAAGTGGTCTGGTGTTCCAATTATGTCAGCAAATATGGATACAGTTGGTACTCCAGCAATGCATAAAATACTTTCAAAAAATAATCTTATTACTTGTCCCGCAAAACATTATCTTAAAAGAGACTCGAATAAATTTAAAAAAGGAGAAGCTAACATTTGTTGGTTTGGAGGAATAGATGATATTAACAGATTGTCAAAAATGTCATCTGGCTTTATTGGTCTTGATGTTGCAAATGGTTACACTATTAAATTTGTTGATGCTGTAAAAAAACTTAGAGATAAGTGTCCCAATGCAACAATTGCAGCAGGAAATGTTGTTACTGCTGATATGACACAAGAGCTTATTCTCGCAGGTGCTGACATAGTAAAAGTTGGCATTGGTCCTGGTTCAGTTTGTACAACAAGAATTAAAACAGGAATTGGCTATCCACAACTCAGCGCTGTCATTGAATGCGCAGATGCAGCGCATGGTTTAGATGCTCATATTATTGCAGATGGTGGCTGCACTAGTTCTGGAGATATTGTAAAAGCATTTGCAGGTGGAGCAGACTTTGTAATGATTGGTGGTATGTTAGCTGGTCATGATGAATGTGAAGGTCAAATAGAAGACGGAGTGATGAAATTTTATGGAATGGCTTCAGAATCCGCTATGAGTAAACATGGAAATCATAATGAATATAGGGGTACAGAGGGCAAAACAGTTGAGGTGAATTATCGTGGAAAAGCAGATGATACTGTTAAAGACATTTTAAGTGGTATTCGATCAGCCTGTACTTATGTTGGCGCTAATAAATTAAAAACACTCTCTAAATGCACAACGTTTGTAAGAGTAAATAATACTCACAATACTATATTTGGTAATGAGTAAGACTCAAGCTTATAAAAAATGAAAATTTGTGTAGTTTTTGGTCATTTTAATACTGAGAATTCTTTCAACGCCTGTATAAGAGATACATTTATCGATGAAGCAACAAAGACTGGGCATGAGATTGATTTAATTAATCTTTATGATGAAAATGAACAATTACCGTTTTACAGAAGTGACATAAATCCACCTCCAAAACTAGTTCTTGATTATAGAAAAAGGCTTGAAAAGGCGGATGCAATGTTTTTAATAAGTGCGTGCCATAATTTAAGAATGAATATAATTCTCGAAAATTGGATTGACTGGGTTCTTCATCCAACATGGTTTTTTTCATATAAATCAATAATGCCTGATAGTAAATTTTTAGGTAATTATGGATATCCAGTTGCTGGCGCTATGAAAAACAAAATTGGAATAGTTTCCATGACATATGGCGGACCAATGATAAGTTACTTCAATTTTTCTCTTTTTGATAATATCCCCTATAGAAGACTTAAAAAATCTGTTTTTCAATTAGGCGGACTTAAGACAAAATATTTAAGATTTTATTCAATTCTTCCAAATATGGAAAAAAAAGACTTTGATAAACATATGCAAAAAGTTAGAAAATTTGCAAGAAGTCTAAATTGAATAAGGAAACCCTAAAATCAATTTTATCCAAAGTTGAAAGTATTGCTGTTGTTGGAGCAAGCTCTAATTCATCAAGAGATAGTAATAAGGTTATAAAATTTTTAATCGAGAGAGGTTATGAGGTTTTTCCAATAAACCCAAAAGAAAAAGATAATAAAATTTATGGTAAAAAGTGCTTTTCAGATTTAAGTGAGATAAATGAAAAAATTGATATGGTAGATATTTTTCGTGCAAAAGATCATGTTTTGAAAATAACAGAAGATTCAATCAAAGCTGGAATAAATATAATATGGACACAAGAAGGAATTATTGATGAGAAATCTGAAACTATTGCTAAAAATGCTGGAGTAACATTTGTTATGAATGAGTGCCCAAAAAAAGTTTTAGAAAATTAAATTGGACTATTAGAAATATATGACATTTAATAATTTTATGAACAATCCTCAAGAAAACATTCTTAACGCAGAAATACTTAAAAAAGGTATATTGCGTTTAACCCTTAATGATCCTATAAACAAAAATGCATTATCCACTCAAATGATGGAGAGTTTGATAAGCGTCATAGAGAATGCCTCAAAAGATAATGGTATTAGAGTGATAATAATTGCTTCACAGGGAAATGTTTTTTGTTCGGGTCACAATTTAAAAGAAATTAAAGAACTTTCTAAGGACAAAGAAAATAAAGAATCCGATTTGAATGATTTATTTAAACTTTGTTCATCATTAATGCAATTAATTGCTCAATCTCCAAAACCAGTAATTGCCGAAGTCGATGGTGTAGCAACTGCAGCAGGATGCCAGTTAGTTGCATCGTGTGATTTAGCAATATCATCTGAGTCAGCAAAATTTGCAACCCCAGGTGTAAACATAGGTTTGTTTTGTTCAACACCAATGGTTGCACTTACAAGAAGTATAAGTAAAAAGAACTCAATGAAAATGTTGCTTACTGGCGAAATGATAGATGCTATAGAAGCAAAAAGTATATCTTTAATAAACGACTATGTTCCAAAAGAGAAGCTTTCAGAGTCAGTTTTAATTCTTGCTGAAAAGATTTCAAAAAAATCTCAATCTGTTTTAAAAATTGGAAAAGAGGCTTTTCATAAACAAGCTCAATTAAGTCTTGAGGATGCTTATGACTTCACATCAAAAGTTATGACTCAAAATATGATGATGGAGGACGCAGAAGAAGGCATCAACTCTTTTATAGAAAAACGTGATCCTGATTGGAAAGATAAATGAGTGATCCTCTAGATCTAAAAAAATTTGTCAGGACTATTAATAACTTTCCAATTGATGGCATTAAATTTAGAGACATAACAAGTCTCATTGAAACACCTGAAGCTTTTAAAAAAACTTGTGATGAGTTAACAAAAGTAACTAAAGATTTTGGAGCTGATGTAGTAGCAAGTATTGAAAGTAGAGGATTTATTTTTGCTGGAACAATCGCAAGAGATTTGGAGCTTCCTTTTGTTTTAGCAAGAAAACCTGGAAAGCTACCAAATGAAACATACAAAAAAAAATTTGATCTTGAATATGGAAGCACTTCAATTGAAATTCAAAAAATTACAGATATAAATGAGAATCAAAAAATAGTAATTGTTGATGACTTAGTTGCAACTGGAGGAACAGCTATAGCTTGTGCTGAACTATTGACTGAAAACTTTAATGTAAAAAACAAAAATATTTTAATCCTTTCTGTAATTGATTTATCTTCGCTTGGTGGAAGTAAACTAATTAAACAAAAAGGTTTTCTAATAAAGACATTTATTGATTATGAGTAATTTGTATGGGAGATTAATGATTGATATAGAGGGTTTATCTCTATCTGAAGAAGACATATTTGTTTTATCAAATAAAAATGTTGGCGGATTAATACTTTTTTCTCGAAATTATGAGTCTATTGAACAACTACAAAATCTAATAAGTGAAATTAATGACATCAAAAAAAACATCATTATATCTGTTGATCAAGAGGGTGGACGTGTACAAAGATTTCATGAGGACTTTACAACAATACCATCTATGCAAAGCTTAACTTCGTATGCTGTTAAAGAAAATGATAAAAGGATATTTCATGATGTCGCTTGGTTAACTTCTACCGAGCTTAAGGCTGTTGGCATTGATTTAAACTTTGCCCCAGTTTTAGATATCGATGAGAGTAAATCAAGCATTATTGGCGACAGAGCTTTTTCAAAAAATGTTAAAGAGGTTATTGAATTTTCATCACTTTATATTGGTGGCATGCATGAGGCAGGAATGAAATCAACTGGAAAACATTTTCCTGGCCATGGTGGAGTTTATGAGGACAGCCATCTTGAATTAGTTGAAGATCAAAGAAGCTTAGAGGATTTATTACATGAAGATATTAAACCTTATAGTGAGCTTAAAGATAAATTAGATGTAATTATGTGTGCTCATGTTTTATTTCCAGGAGTTGATAAAAAATTACCAAGCTATTCAAAAATTTGGCTTAAGGATATTTTAAGAGATAAATTGCAATACAAAGGTTTAATTTTTAGTGATGATCTCTCAATGAAAGGTTCAGGTGATAAAAATTGTTCAAAAAAAACAAAACAAGCATTAGATGCAGGGTGTGACATGGCCTTGATTTGTAATAACAGACATGGAGTTTTAGATACTATTAACTTTATGGATGACAATAATATTGGACAATCTGAGAAACTTTCAATATTAAAGAATAATAATCTGTTGGATTGGCGAGAAGTTCAAAGCAATGAAAGAATTTTGGAGATTAGAAATAAATTAAAAAGTATTAGGAGCTAATATGAGAAGAATAATTACAGGACATAATGAAAAAGGTGAATCAGTTGTGACTTTTGAGGGTCCTCCTGCAAGATCAATTGGTGAGGATGTTGGTGGTTTATTTGAGATATGGAATACAGATGGGAAGGATGTTATCTCTACTGATGATTTTGATAGGGCAGATCAAGATATTATTTTGTCTCCTCCAGATGGAGGGACAAAATTTAGGTATTTTCAAATTAATCCACTCCCCGAGGGAGTTGCTGAGGAAATATTACAAGAATTAGCAGCAGATGCTTTTGAAAAAATAGGTGCTGCACATCATAGAGTTGATACAAGAAAACATCCTGCAATGCATAAAACTGAAACTATTGATTATATTATTCTTCTTAAAGGAGACGTCTCACTAATTTTAGATAATGAAGAGGTTGATCTAAAACCATTTGATGTAGTTGTTCAAAGGGGTACAAATCATGCTTGGGTAAATAACGGACATGAACCAGCACTTTTAATAGCTGTATTAATTGATAGCAACATTAAATAGTATTAAAAACCTGAGTTTCCAGACTGAATAATTTCATAAAAATTATCATCAAGCCTTTCGTATAATTTTGCACCAGGTTTTTTTACATAAACATGATCATCTTTCACTCTATCAAGATGGAAGGCTTCTTCTCTAAGATCGTTCTTTTTAAGTTTAAATGTACCTGTTGTCTCTAATTCTTCAATTATTCTCACAAAAACTGGTTGTGCATAACTAGGTAATTTTTGAGAGACAAAATCTGAAAAATCTTCCCAATTAAATTTTGCAAGATCACAATTAAAAGCGACCATGCCGGCACGTCCTTCACTGTTTGCAACCTTTACACCATAGACATTAGCCATGTTAACTTGATCATAACCATTTAAAATTTCTGCAACTTCATTTGTTGAAACATTTTCAGATTTCCATCTAAATGTGTCTCCAACTCTGTCTACAAATTGATAATGTGTTCTTCCAAGGGAAAAACCAACGTCCATTGTTTTTACTAAATCTCCAGTATTAAACCATCTATCACCCTCTACCATAACGTCATGTATTACCTTCTCTTCACTAGCTTTTTTATCTGTGTAACCGTTATAAACTGCATTTGGTCCAATCTCAACAAGAAGAAGTCCTGGTTGATTTTTTTCAACTTCCACATATTTATCATTGCTATCCTTTACGAGCTTATCTTCAGCAACATCATATTCAAAAATACCTACTTTTGCATTTGTCATTCCAATTGTTTGATCCTTATTTAAAAGATTCATAAACAATGCATTTCCTTCACTAGCCCCATAGATTTCAATAATTCTATTCACATTAAATCTATTTCTAAAACAATCCCACAAATCTGGCCTTAAACCATTACCAACCATTTTAGATATAGGATTATTTTGTTCATTATCTGTGGGATCTTGAAAGCTTAAATATCTGCAAAGTTCTCCAACATAGACAAAAGCAGTAGTATTAAATTTCTTTGCTTCTTCCCAAAACATTGATGCTGAAAATTTGCGTCTAATAAAGGTTGCTGCTCCAGCTTGAATACATGCACATAGTCCTAGCATTAAGCCAGTAGAGTGATACAAAGGCAGGCAATTATACATACAATCTTTCTCATTCAATCTGTAACCACCTTTTACAATATTCACAGATGCAGCAATAATCTTGGAGTTTGGAAACAATGCAGCTTTAGGAACGCCAGTTGTACCAGATGTGAAAATATAAAAAGCAGTATCTTTTGCTGTAACCTTATCTGAAATAGTCACTTGTGTTTCACTAGAATTATCTAAAGTATTTTTTAAATCTAAAGACCAATCTGGACATCTGTACTTGTTTCCATCAGCAACCCAGTATATGTCAGTCTTATCAGCTATATTTATCTCTGATAAAACTTCTTCAAGGGGATCAGCAAGCTCTGCACCAACAATGCATTTTTTCGAATCAGATGAATTAATACAATGAATTAAGGGTTTCCCGGTTAAACTTGTATTAATTAAAACACCTATAGCACCAATCTTATTTAGAGCGATTATGCTTATAACGAAATCAGGACGATTCTCCATAAATAAAATCACTCTGTCTCCATGCGATACTCCATCATCTAAGAGTTTTTTAGCTAAAATGTTTGCCTGTTGATTTACTTCAGAGTAAGTCCAAGTTTCTTCTTCAAAATATATAAAATTTCTCAAACCAAATTTTGAAACAGTTCTTTCAAAAGTGTGAGCTAAAGATTCGTTGTCATCGGGGTCAGGGAATTTATATCTTAAAAGCGGGATAATATACTTGAGCTCACCAATAACTCTAAAAAATTCTGATATTTTACTCAACATTATTAATCTATATATTTTTTGTATATATTATAATCCTCGAATGCATTTTTATATAGGATTTGAACATGAGTGAAACTAAAAAATATGATTTTATAGTCTTCGGAGCAACAGGTTTCACAGGAAAACTTGTAGTTGAGTACTTAGTTGAAAGATATTTAGGTAATCCTGAAATAAAATGGGCACTTGCAGGACGAAATTTAGAAAAACTTAAATCAGTCGCAAAATCAAAGAATGTTCCAGATGATATTTGTCTTTTTACTGCAGACAGTAATGATAAAACTAGTGTTGAAAATCTTGTCTCAAAAACAAGGTGTATTTTGACAGTTGTTGGCCCGTATCAACTTTATGGAAACAATATTATTGAATCCTGTGCAAAATCTGGGACTGATTATGTTGATTTATGTGGTGAGCCAGGATGGATGCATGAAAAAATTAATGAATTAAGCGATATATCAAAAGAATCAGGTTCTAGAATAGTGTTTTCGTGTGGCTTTGATAGCATTCCTTTTGACCTTGGAGTATTGTTTTTACAAAATGAAATTATTAAAAGATTCAATAAACCTGCGCCAAATGTAAGAGGTAGAGTCAGAGCCATGAATGGTGAGTTTTCTGGCGGGACTGCGGCATCTTTAGGTGCAACTATGTCTGCATTAAAAGAAAAACCTGAATTATTTGCTGTTTTAGCTAATCCATTTGCTATTTCTAATGGATTTATTGGACCAGACCAACCTGCTGATAATAAACCTGTATATGATGAAAAACTTGATTCATGGGTAGCTCCATTTTTTATGGCACCGATAAATACAAAAAATATACATAGATCTAATGCATTAATGGATCATATTTATGGAGAGGATTTTTGTTATAACGAAATGTGGATTCAAGGCACTGGAGATGAGGGAAAGGCAGCTGCAGACTTTATATCTAAATCAAATCCTCTTAGTAATGCACCACAACCAGGTGAGGGACCATCTAGAGAATCAAGAGAAAATGGAAATTATGATCTTTTATTTTGTGGCGATATTGATGATAAAAGTATTCATGTTTCAGTTACAGGAGATATGGATCCAGGCTATGGATCAACTTCAAAAATGATCACAGAAAGTGCTGTATGTCTTGTGAAAGAATGTGATGATCTTAAGGGTGGTATCTATACTTCAGCATCCTCAATGGGCACAAAACTTATCAAGAGATTAGAGGATAATGCTGGCCTAACTTTTAAACTAGAGTAATTAGAGTTTTCCCTTTTTTCTTAAATCTTCTCTTATTTTTGTTGCACTAATATCTTTTATTTCATCACTAAAAACTTCTTCTTCAAATACATAACCTACTCCTCTACCAAAAGTTATATTGGTTATATTTGGAACTAACATAAGTTCATATTCAATACCTCTTTCATAACCGTCTTTTTTAAGATTCTCTTGGATATTTTTACAAACCTCTTCCCAAGAAAATGGATTATCGTCTTGTCCTTCACCTCCAGAAGCTCCTTCAACATCTCTCACCTGAATGATTACTTGACCAGTCTTTTTTATACATCTTTTAAAAAGTTCTTGATGGCCTGCATGCCATGGTTGCCATCGACCAAGCATTTGAACAGTGGGTTTTTTCCAATCAAACATTTTCTAAAATTTTAGTTGAAATTATCTCATGGTTTGAATCATTCATTTCAATAATTTCGTAATCAACTTCCGTAGGTATCTCAAACATTTTATTTGTATCCTCGTATCTACCTGACTTTATTGTATTCATCCAAACTGTAATATCTGGATTAAAATTCTTCTTTGTTTCTCTAGTTGGACATACAAAATCACAAATAACTATTCTTCCTTGATTTTTTTCAAAATCTGCTAAGTTTTTCATTCGTAAGCTTTGCCTAATTCTTCCTTCAGGTGAGAAATCCCAATCATTTGCCATTTCTCTTACAATGTCTGCGTTATACCATGCAGCTTTGAGAATAGGTTGCATTCTTTTTGCAAGATAGGTCTTACCGCTTCCTGGAAGGCCCATTATTAAAATTTTCATTATCTTATTTTTGTAATAGTAAAAAGTTCGTTTTTAAATTCAATATCTCCTGATTTCTCTATGGCCTTCATCACTTTATTATAAAGCCTAGTATTTTTCTCAAGATGCTGAATGTCTTTTTCTGGTATTTGACCAACATAAAGAATATTTGCCCACTTTGCATCAACATTATGCCCAAATAACTCTGTCACTGTCTGGTCAGGAGTCTTTCTAAACTTAAAACTATATGAAACTGGATTTGAATAATCATATAAATTATTTTCACCAGTTGGATTATTTTTTAAGTAATCAATTATGTTTTTTGCTTTATTTGGAAATGCTTCTTTGTCTTTGAAAGCTGTTTTTAAAACTTTCTGAATACTTTCACCGCCATAAGAATGTGTTACTAAAAGCTTGCCAGATTTATTAAGCAATCTCATCAAAGGACCAATAACATTATTTACTTTTAGTTTAACTGTTGAAGCGGCCCTGTAGGCTTGTGAGGCTATGATTAGATCATAATTGTTATTTTTATAGTTGTTATTAAGAAATTGTTTTAGATGTCTTGAATTATCTTCTCTGTATATTCTTATGATACAAGGATTTGAATATGAAGTTCTTCCTTTATTATCAATTTCGATGCCCCAATATTTTTTAATATAATTCCCAAGTTTATTGCCTGTAATTTGTGAATTAAAATCATAAGAATTATCACTTTTAAGAATCAAATTAAATTCTCTAATTTTTTTATTATTAATTTTAGTTGCACTTTCAACTAAACCAAGTTCGGAAAATTTGACATTTGTCATTGTCACTAAAAGGTTTGGATGCTCAACAAATCTATCTGGCATTTTTTCTAATGTATTTTTTAGGTCCTCGTAACTAATTTCTTTGCCAGTAATAAGAAGAGAGGTATAAGGATGATATCTATGAAAGCTTTTTATAACATTAGCTTTAATTGTTCCATCACCAGTTCCAGCATCAAGGATTCTTAGATAAGATTTATTTTGAGACAGCCTTGAAATAAAAGGGTAAATCTTTTCTGAAATGGTTTTTTTTTCTCCAGTATTTTGAATAAATGATAGGTATTTCAACCTATCATCAAAAAATCGTTTTTTATCCATTTTCCCCCTGTAAATACCTTTCTAAATAATAATCTAAATATGCAAATAATGCATTTACTCATAGGATATTTTGTGATTAAAATACCATTAAAATCGGGAGCATTTTACATGTCAAAATCACAGTTACCATTAGTTATTGGAATTGGAACTAGAATAAGAAAATCACCATATTATGAGTCTAATCTTAAGTATGGAGTCACAGGTTTTACCGTCTACAATAAGATGTATCTGCCCACGGCTTTTTCTGGCCCTGAAAAAGAATATGAAAGCCTGATTAATGATGTCACTTTCGGTGATTTTGCTGCAGAACGTCAAATTGAAATTAATGGAAAGGATGCTTATAACTTTGTTAGATTTATAACACCAAGAAATCTAGAAAAATGTGAGATTGGCCATTGTAAATACATTATTCTTACCGATATGAATGGCGGAATAATTAATGATGCTTGTTTGTTGAGACTTGAAGATAATAAATTTTGGATCTCTCCAGGTGATGGTGATGTAATTTTATGGCTTCAAGGTATTGCGATTAATTCTGGAATGGATGTTTCTATTCACGAGCCTGACGTATCTCCTCTTCAAATAAGTGGACCAAAATCAGGAAAGTTGGTTCAAAAGCTTTTTAATGGGGAGCATGATGATTTGGGATATTACAAAGCAAGACAAACTCAACTAGATGACATTCCTATGGTAATAGCAAGAACTGGTTGGAGTGGCGAGCTAAGTTATGAACTTTATTTACAAAATAGAAAACTTGGAAATAAACTTTTTGAATTAGTTTACGTGGCAGCTCAGGAATTCAATGGAAGAGTTATCGCACCTAATACAATAAGAACTATTGAGGGTGGATTACTCTCATACGGAAGTGATTTCGGAAGAGAGCATAATCCATACACTATTGGATTTGGGAGATTGGTTGATTTAGATCAAGAAATTGATTTTATTGGTAAAGAAGCTCTTAAAAAAATAAAAGAAAATGGAATTAAAGAAAAATTAGTTGGCCTTGAGCTTGATGGCGATCCTTTAACAAAGGCTCCTGAAAATTTCTGGCCCGTAAATAATTCTGAAAGAAAAGTTGGAAGGGTGTCTAGAGCATTTTTTTCACCACGACTTAAAAAGAATATCGCTCTCGCAATTGTAGATATTGAGTTTGCTGATGAAGGTTCCAATCTAGTTGTTGAGAGTCCTTATGGAGACTTAAATTGTGTTGTTGTAAAGATGCCTTGGTATCAAGCAGATAAAGATACTCATCTAGATTAATATGTTCAAGTTAGTTTTTGTTTTTTTATCATTTTTTTGTTTAAACTTATCAGCAATGATTATTGATAACCTCAATGATGTTAGAGCGAAGTGGTCTGCAATATCTGATCAGGTAATGGGCGGCATATCTGAAGTGAACTTTTATGAATTAGAAGAAAATGGAAGAAAATTCTATAGACTTGAAGGCAATGTCAGCACCGAAAATAATGGTGGATTTATTCAATCTAGGGTTGGCGTTTATTTAAATAGCAATGATTTAGAGGGCATTAGGCTAAAAATTAGAGGCAATAATAATGAATACTTTGTCCATTTAAGAGCTCCAAGAATGATGCCTTGGAATTACTATTATGCTGAATTTTATGCTTCAAACGAATGGCAAATTATTGAACTACCTTTATCAAGTTTCAAATATTCTAGAAATCAAAAGCAAGGTCTTGATTTCAAAACAATAAGATCTATTGGGCTAGTTGCATATGGTAAAGATTTTACTGCTCAACTAGATATTGCAAATATAGAACTTTACTAAAAAGTGCATTTCTCAGAAAAAGACAGGTTTTTTATGGAATCTGCCATGGAGCTTGCTAGGGAATCTTTTTTGAAAGATGAAGTTCCAGTTGGCGCTGTAGTGGTTAAGGAAAATATAATTATCGGCAGGGGAAGAAATACTGTAATTGCTGATAATGATGTCAGTTCTCATGCAGAAATTAATGCATTAAGATCTGCTTCAAAAAAACTAAATAATTTCAGACTAAATGGATGTAGTATTTATGTTACTTTAGAGCCTTGTCATATGTGCGCTAAAGCAATTGTTGATGCAAGATTAGCTGAACTAGTTTTTGCAGCAAAAGAACCTAAAACTGGAAGTATTTGTTCTATTGATAACTTCCTTGAAAATAAAGCTTTGAATCATTTAGTAAAGTTTAAATATGGCTTAGGTGAAGAAGTCAGCGCAAATTTATTGAAGAATTTTTTTAAACAAAAAAGATAACTATAGTATTTTTTCCATAGTTGTGTGAGGAATTCCAGTATCAGAACCTTCATACTTTCTCACGGCCCTGTACCCAGACTTTGCATAAAATTTTATTACATGATTTCTTGCATTTAGAACAATTTTATTTATTTGTTTTTTTTTCGCTTCTGCTTCAAGCAATTCAATGATTTTTACACCGATCCCTTTTCTTTGAAAATTCTCATCAATTGCCATATATCTTATTTGCGCTTCGTTATCGCTATTAAAATGAAGTCTACCGCACGCGATTATCTTATTATCAATTACTCCAATCAGATGATAACTAGAATCTTCGTATTCATCCTTTAAAGACTCAATGGATTTACCTAAAGGTTTTCTTAAAATTTCCCATCTAAATAAATCATATTCTTTGAATTCTTCAGAACTTGAGGGTGACTTGAAGAGTATATTATTCATTTAATTCTAACCACACAGGACAGTGGTCAGATGGTTTTTCCATTGCACGAGCATCGTAATCAATACCAACGGCATTAATTGAATTTTTTAAATTCTCTGATAATAGAATATGATCAATCCTTAGACCTCTTTTAGGACTTTGATCAAACATTCTTGATCTATAATCAAACCAAGAATAAATGGATGACTCAGTAGGGTAAATTTCCCTCCATGAATCAACAAAACCAAGATTTTTAATATTATTCCACATCTCCCTTTCTTCAGGTTGAAATGAGGTTTTTCCCTCTCTCAACCATCTTTTTGCATTTTGTTCACCAATTCCAATATCAATATCTTCAGGAGAAACATTAAAGTCTCCCATTATTATTAAGTTTTTTTCATTCTTTTTAAGATCAGAAATATGTGAATGAAGATCATCATAAAATTTTATTTTCTTTGGAAACTTTGTTTCATGATTAATATTTTCACCTTGAGGAAAATAACCATTCATGACAATTATTTCTTTTTTACCGTATGTAAATTTTGATTGTATAAATCTTTTTTGATCCTCATTAGAATCATTAATGAAACCCTTAACGGTATTAATTGGCTTTACCTTACTTAAGATTGCCACACCATAATGTCCTTTTTGACCCCAAAATTCTGCGTGATATCCTAATTCATTTATGACTTCAATTGGAAATTCAGGATCGTCAACTTTGGTTTCTTGAAGCCCAATAACATCTGGATCTATAGTATCTCTCAAATGTTCAATTTGATGTGGCCTGGCTCTTATACTATTGATATTAAAAGAAACTATTTTCATATTATTTTACCGATGACAAAATTATCTCTTTCTCAAGATCTATAAAATCATTAATTATATTTGTAGATTCAATTAATTGATAATCGTCTATTAAATTAATATTATTTTCTAGGCTAGTATCAGATTCATTAAAGTCTTCCATTTCTTTGTAAGAAATAAATTCTTCCAATCCAACCTTAAGCCTTCTTTCATTTTCAATGCTTAAAAGCCAGTCTTTACGCAACTCTTTTTGTGTTTTTCTGTCTTCAAAATTTAAGCTCAACTTCTTTTTATTTTTATTTAAGTCATACCTATCTCTTACTTTTTTTAGATAATTTAGATTAGGATCTTCACTTAAACGAAATTCATAATTTGCGATAACTTTTTCAATTAGATCTGGATTAATTTTAAATTTTTTATGCCTATATGGCCTGATTACATCCCATTCCATAGCAGTCGGATAAGAACTTTCACCAACTGATTCAATATCCCAAGTTACAGGAAGTTCTATATCAGGAATTACTCCTTTGTTTTGAGTACTCATTCCATTGATTCTGTAATATTTTGATTCCGTAATTTTAATTTGTCCTTCTGATAAATTATTTAAACTCTGAACGGTTCCTTTCCCAAATGTTCTTTGTCCAACAACAAAACCTCTTTTGTAATCCTGAATAGCTCCTGCAACTATCTCTGAAGCAGATGCAGAATATCGGTTAACTAAAACTAGCATAGGTTTATCCCAAACTTGAACAGCCCTTGAAGCACCATAAGGTTGAATGAAGCCTCGACTTTGTTTAATTTGAACAGTTGGACCTGATGAAACAAATAACCCAATGATCTTATTAGCTTCTATCAATGCACCACCACCATTATTTCTTAAGTCCAAAATTACAGCATCTACATTTGAGGCATTAAAATTATTTAGAATTTTTTTGACATCATTGCTACTACTTTTATAGTCTTTAACTTTATTCTGATACTCGTTAAAGTCTATATAAAAAGATGGCAAATCAATTATCCCAATCTTATTATTATTTATATTAATAATTTCTGATTTTGCTGCTCTATCCTCAAGTTTAATTTCCTCTCTTTTTAGAGTCACCAATTTGGTTGAATCGCTTGAAGAGTCAAATGAAATGAATTCTATCTCTACTTCAGTTCCTGCTTCACCCCTAATTAGATCAACCACTTCATCAATTCTCCATCCAATAACGTCTTGATAATTATCTGTACCAATTTGCCTGATTTTTGTAATCCTATCTTCTGGTTTAATTTTTCCAGATTTTTCAGCAGGACCACCAGGGACCAAACTTATGATTTTTGTGTAGTCATCCTCAATACCAAGTAGAGCACCAATGCCATTAAGTTTTAAGCTCATATTTACATCAAAGTCTTCTGCAGATCTTGGCGATAAATATGTTGAGTGAGGATCAAATTGGTTAGACAAAATATTTATTGCCAATGAGAATATGTCTTCCTCTTTTTGTTGAGTTATTCGTCTTATTCTATTCTTATATCTTTTTATTAAATCATTTGATGGCTCTGAATTTGATGAATCAGATAATTTTGCAACTAATAGATCATTTTTGGTTTCTAGTTTCCAAAGTTTATAGAGATCATTAAAATTAGATTGCCATTGGTTATCCTCATGATAAATATCTAGATATTCTTTTTTTGAAAAATCGAAGGTATCTTCTTCAATCAAATCAATTTGATATTCAAAGAAATCAGTCAATCTTTCAAAATAAAGATTAATTAATTCATAAGCTAACTTAATGTCAAAATCACCGTTAATGACATCTCTTGATTTCTTAATATATGTTTGAACTTCTTTTTCAACAAAAAGATTCTTTTCTTTATCAAGCTTCTCAATTATTGCCTTAAAATACCTCTCATTGAAATCATCTTTATCAATTTCTTTAATGTAATGTTCTTTGTTAAGTTTCTTAAAAATCTCTTGGCTTAGTTCTTTTTTTGAATCACTAAGCTCAATACTAATATATTCCTCAGCAATGACAAAAGAACATAATAATAAAATACAAAGTCTATAATTGATCACGATATTTATAAGCCTTGAGACTTGGCTGCTTCTTCTCTAACTATTTCTGGAGATCCAAGCATTTGTCTATTTACACCAATTCTTTTGAACCAGTAATGTAATCCAAGTAAATCTGTAAATCCCATTCCTCCGTGAACTTCTGTTGCTTTTTTTGAAACCATCTTGGAGATATCTGAAATATGAGATTTTGCATGACATGCCATTATTTTCTTGTTCTTTTCTTTGCTATCAAAAGAATGTGCAGCGTGCCAAAGGATTGAATAGCATGGCTCGAGCTCTGCAGCCATCTCAGCACACATATGTTTTACTGCCTGAAATGATCCGATAGCCCTATTAAATTGTTTTCTTTCTTTTGAATACTCAATAGCTTTATCTAACATAGCTTTTGATGCTCCTAATGAGTCAGCAGCGATTACTATCCTACCTGCATCAATTGCATTATCAACTGCTTCTTTTGAACTTGAAGTATTTTCTAATATATCAATCTCAGTATTTTTAAAAATTATTTCTTTGAATACTCTAGTTTTATCAACAGTAATCAAATCCACAACTTCAATTCCAGTTGATTCCAGAGAAACAATACCTATTTGACCATCTTTATCGCATACCATTATGTGTGTTGCATAATCAAAATCCATAACAAAAAATGTTTTGCCATTTACTTTATTTTTTAAAAAGCTAAGCTCTGATTCATTTCTTGATCCAAAAAATTCTGAAAAACCAATACTAAAATTAAAATTATTATTAGACATTTCATTTAAATAAAAGTTTCTTTGCTTCTCACTTGCACCATATTTAATTGCTATTGGAGCCATAACATATGAGCCTGAAAAGGGTAGGGTAGCTATACCTTCTCCAAGACTTTGTGAAACCGCAGTAGCAAACAATAGATCTAATCCCAGTCCACCATTGTCCTCAGGAATTAAAATGTTATTGATGCCTAAAGTTATAATTCCTTTATGAAGATCTTCTTTGCTTGTTTTATCATCTTCATTTGCAATCTTTCTAATTACATCTAGAGGAGCATTATCTTCAAGAAATTTTTTAACGTTATCTTGAAAAAATATCTGGTCTTCAGATAATCCAAAGTACATATTATGCTCCTTGTTGAACTTTTGGTTCTTTTGGCATACCAAGACCCCTTTCAGAGATAATATTTTTTTGAATTTGGCTTGTTCCCCCACCAATTATTAATCCAAGAAAATACATATATGCAATTTGCCACGATCCACCATCTCTAATGTTGGGACTATTTTCATAAAGTGTCCCGAGCTCGCCCATAATATCTATAGCGAAACCTTCAAGCTCATGCCTTAACTCTGTACCAACAAGTTTTTGTATCATGCCAGCAATCTTGACGTCTTGATTTTTATTTAATTTAGCGGATAAAACTCTAAGAGAGTTTGATTGAAAAGCAATTACTTTTCCTTGAATTTTCATAAGTTTATCTCTGTAGACTGGATTATTAATGACTTTTTCACCATTAATAGTTTCCTTTTTCATTCTATCAATAAGTGAATTTAATCTATTCATCATTGCATTTGGATCTGAGAGAGACCCTCTTTCATGACTTAATGTTGCATTTGCTACAGCCCAACCTTCACCTCGTTTACCAACAATATTTTTTTCAGGAATTGTAACGTCGGTAAAAAATACTTCATTGAATCCAGCATTGAGGGTCATATCAACCAATGGCCTGATTTCAATACCTGGAGTATCCATTGGAATTAATAAATAACTTATTCCTGCATGCTTAGAGGCATCGGGCTCAGTTCTGACCAGACAAAACATCATTTGTGAATATTGAGCAGTACTGGTCCAAATTTTTTGCCCATTTATTACCCAATTTCCATCAATGAGCTCACCCTTGGTTTGAAGGCTTGCTAAATCACTTCCTGCATTGGGTTCTGAATAACCCTGACACCAAATAATTTCTCCATGCAATGTAGGTTTTATGTATTTTTGTTTTTGTTCTTCTGTTCCTAGCTCTAAAAGAGTTGGAACAAGCATATCAATTCCTTGACCACCCATTGGAGGTGGTATTTTTGATTTGGCAAACTCTTCTGCGATAATTCTACTTTTAATAATATCGCTCTCACCACCATAACCACCATACTCTGAAGGAATTGATCTTGCGAAATAACCTTTTTCAATAAGAATTTTTTGCCAATCAGATCTAGTCATCTTAATTTCACCTGATTTAAATGAACTGGATAAAGGCACTTTTGATGAGTCTATAAAATGTATGCCTTTATATTTTTTACAAAAATCTTTTACTTCTTTTGTAAAATCTTTATATTTTTTTCCAAAATTTAAGTCCATATAATTTCCTATTTAATCCCAGTTTGGTTTTCTTTTTTCAAGAAAGGCAGTTATACCTTCTTGAGCATCCTTACTCTCAAAGCATTTTGCTATTTGTTCTTTTAAGTATGGAAGGGCATCATCAAAACTCTTTGAATCTTGTTTCTCATATGCCTCTAGGCCAAATTTCATTGTTTCTGGCGCTAAACTCGCAAGCTCATTAGCTAGTTTATCAACTTTTTCATTTAGTTCCTCTTTTTTTACAGATTCGTTAATTAAACCCCAGTCTTCAGCTTTTTTTGAATCAATAGGTTTACCGCGCATTATAAAATCAAGGCCGGCTCTTTTAGGCATAACTCTAAATAATCCAGCCATAACCATAAATGGCCACAATCCTCTGTGAATTTCAGGTGCTGAGAAGGTTGCTTCATTAACTGCGATTGCATGAGTCGAATTAGTTACTATCAAAAGGGCTCCGGCTAAAACTGAACCCTGAATTTTACATATAACTGGTTTGTATAAATGTCTTAAGGATAAGCTTATATCATCAGCATCATCTAATTTTGGAACATTTGACTCAGATTTACTTCTTGATAAATCTGCTCCAGCACAAAAAATATCACCCTTTGCAGAAATAATTACTACTCTTACAGATCTTTCTTGTTTAGCGTAAGCTAAAGCATAGTTAATTTCGTTCATCATTACATTATTTAAAGCATTCTTTTTTTCAGGCCTATTAAGCGTGATATTCATTATGTTATTTTTAATATCTATCTCAGTTGCTTTAAATATGAGACCATCTAAAGATAATTTTTTCATCCTATATCTCCAATAATAATTTGTGGAACTTTAACTTTTTTTGCCCTTAAATATTCACCTAAAGATTTAGCTTGTCCGTCTTTTTTATCATTTGAAGATACTCCATCTTGCAATATGTCATGAATATAAAAATTAAGAGAGTTTATGTTAGCCAATTCAAATCTTTCAATTTTATATTGATTTAAATCTGGGAGTAATTCCTTGAGTTTTTCTACAGTTAAAAAATCATGAAGAAAAGCAAATGAGTCCGCATTTTTGGCCCAAACGCCAAGATTAGCACAGCCACCTTTGTCACCAGATCTTGTTCCGTAAATTTCACCAAAGTAAATTTCTTTTTCATCTTCTTTTTTAATCTTTTTAATTTTTATTGGCTCTTTCTGGTAATAAATCTCTTCTAATTCCAATTGACTTGTTGGAATAACTTCAATTTCTTCACCATCAATATGCACTTTTTCTTTAATATGCTTACTATTCACTAAAGCGGGCCAATAAATTATTACTGGTCCACTGGATTTTACGCCGCCTTGTGCAAAAAAACCTGGAATATTTGCTAAGGCTAGTTCAATTATTTTTGCGCTAAATAGCCTGCCAACTAAGTTTTGATCTTTCGATTTTACTGAAACTAAAAGGGATGCCATTGCTTCTTCGTTGCTATTTGGATTTTCTTTATCTGTTCGATGAAGCTGAATGGAAACTTCATCGAATTGCTTTCTGCCACCAACTGAATTAAATAAAGCATCTGTAAAAACCTTTGCTTTGTCCTCTATATCTAAACCCGTCAAGATAATCTCCATTCCGTTTCTAAAACCTCCTGCAAGATTAATACATACTTTATGTTTATCTGGTGGTGAACTTCCTCTGCAACCAGATACATAGACTTTATCTTTCTCCACTTCCTCAATTTTTAACGTATCAAAATGAGCTATTACATCTGGATTTACATAAGCAGGCGAATTTATTTCATATAGAAGTTGAGCTGTAACTGTTCCAGTAGAAACTAAACCTCCTGTATCAGGATGTTTTGTAACATAAAAACTACCATCTTCATATATTTCAGCAATTGGATAGCCAACATTATCAAAACTTTCAACTTCTTTAAAAAAAGCATAATTTCCTCCAGTTGCTTGGCATCCACATTCAATAATATGTCCTGCCGCAAGAGCTCCTGCTAAAGCATCATAGTTGTCTCTTTTCCAATTAAATTTCCATGCCGCTGGGCCAATTACTACGGCTGCATCTGTAACTCTTGGACAGACAACAATATCAGCACCTTTGTCTAAAGCTTCTTTTATGCCCCATGCACCAAGGTATGCATTTGCTGTTAATGGAGAGTAACCGGATTCGTCTAATTTTTTGCCTTTATCAATATTTTTAAACTCTTCTCCTGATTTTTTTAAATTGGAAATTGTTGGCATTAAATCATCTCCGTCTATGTAAGCTACTTTCATATCTATTGACTGTTCTTTCAAAATTTTCTCTATCTCAATAGCCATAGACTTTGGATTTAATCCGCCAGCATTACTTACAATCTTGATATTTTTTTCTTTGCATGACTTTGCGATTTGATTGATTTGTTTCAAAAAGGTTCCAACGTAGCCTTTATCTTCACCTCTTTGCATTTTTTGACCAAAGAGAATAGCCATTGTTAATTCAGCAAGATAGTCACCAGTAAGAACATCTATAGGACCTCCATCAACTAAATCTTTTGCTGCAGATAATTTATCCCCATAAAATCCACTGCAATTAGCAATTTTTATACAGTCTTTATTCATTAGTTCTCTAATTTAATTCCATTCAATATTATGCTTGTAATTGAATTTGCAGATTCTTCAGGTGTTAAATTAATTGAATTTTTGTTTTTTTCTTTAAAAAATTCTCTACCTATTCCTCCTAGAAGTATTGAAAAGGCTTTAACATCAATCGATTTAATTTCTTTCTTTTCAATCGCCTCTTCTAGAAGCTTTTTAATATAATTTTTTATAAAGTTTTCATGGTAATCAGCTGTTGTTTTTGATCCATTAATTTTTTCCATGTCAATTAAGAATCTATCAAACTTTGGACCAACAGCTTGATTTACTATAAAAAGATATTCTTCTAATTTGTTGATTGGCGAATCAATATCTTCCACAGAATCCATTGCAAATTTTCCTAATTTTTTGAGAATATTATCCATTGTCATCAAAATTAATTTTCTAGTAATCTTTCTAGGGCATCTATAATTTCATGGTGCCTTTTTGTATAGATTCTTGAATTTTTATTCTGTTGTGAATTACTTTGGTGTTCTAAATTTTGCATTAATAAATTATTTAACCACCATCAATAAGGCACCATTTTCAACTTGATCATTTACAGATATTAATAGTTCTGAAACAGTTCCATCTTCGGCAGCTTTGATTGAATGTTCCATTTTCATTGCTTCAAGAATAACTAAGGTATCACCAGCTTTTACCTTTTTACCTTTTTTAACTTTTACATCAATAACTTTTCCTGGC
>LULJ01000072.1_pt1 | contig 45934 bp, 47 predicted proteins | sample 728171 | NCBI WGS metagenome assembly LULJ01 (sample SAMN03860292, study PRJNA289734) | marine metagenome | biome: seawater column; feature: ocean; material: water; isolation source: Red Sea water column Station 169 - depth 25m | place: Saudi Arabia: Red Sea | collected 2011-10-15 | depth 25 m
GGCCTCTAGACGACGGGGCCTCTGCTCGGGGAGAAGGACTTGAACCCTCAACGATGGGACCAGAACCCATTGTGTTGCCAATTACACCATCCCCGAAAGATTGCAGCCCCGACCGGATTCGAACCGGCGTTTCTGGGTTGAAAACCCAGCGTCCTAGGCCTCTGGACGACGGGGCCTTATAAATATTAAGAATAAAGTATTTTAATTATTAGTTGTTATAATTTTTCAATACTTTCAGCTAATCGAGCAATTACTGATTCTCTACCTAAAGCAAATATTGATTCAAAAAGTGGAGGACTAATTTTTGTTCCGGTGATTGATACACGTGCTGCTTGAAATCCAATTTTTGTTTTTACATTGATTTCTTCAAGTGTTTTTCTCATAATAATTTCTATTGAATCTAGAGAAAAATTATCTAGGTTAATAAACTCTTCCCTTAATAAAAACAGGTACTTCTGCGCTTCTTCGTTGTTTACATCTTGCCAATCTAATTCATCAACTACAAACGGCTCATCTATCAAAAACATAACCTGTTGAGTTAGATCAGCTAAAGTTTCAATTCGTTCCTGAACTGAAGGAAATATTTTTAATAATCTGCTTTTTTCATCTTCAAATAGGCTTCTTTGTATATCATTTTCAATTTGTGACAATGCAGTAGATTGAAAATCTTCTATATCAGTAGAACGGATATAGAGACCGTTTAACCACAACAATTTTTTCTCATCGAAAATTGCAGAATTTGGCAGAACATTTTTAAGATCAAATTTGCTTATTGCTGTGTTGATATCAAATTGTTCGAGATCATTACCTGGCGTCCATCCAAGCAAACATAGATAATTAAACATAGCTTCACTTAAAATACCTTTGTTTTTAAAAGCCTCAACTGAAGTGTCGCCATGTCTTTTACTTAGTTTTTTTCCGTCTGGACCAAACAATAAAGGAAGATGGCAAAAATCAGGCAAAGAAGCATCCATTGCTTTCATTAACATAATGTGTTTTGGAGTTGAAGAGAGAATATCTTCTCCTCTAGCAATAATGGTTATTCCATAATCTATATCATCAACAGTTGATGCTAGATGATATGTAGGAGATTTGTCAGAGCGTAGAATAACAAAATCCTCAACATCTGAAAGATTAAATAACATATCACCTCTTATGTAATCTTTAAATTCTATTGAACCATCATTAGGTACCTTAAACCTTATCGCACCATCATCTTCATAAGCTAAATTTCTACTTAAGAGATTTTCTGCAACTTCCTGATAGCGATCAAATCTTGATGATTGTTTATATGAATCATGAGAGCCGCCTACTTCAATGCCTTCATCCCAGTGCAAACCAAGCCATTTAAGATTTTCAGTTATATCTTTTTGAAATTCTTTAGTACTTCTTTCTGTGTCTGTGTCATCAATTCGAACAAGAAAAGTGCCATTATTTGCTTTTGCATACAACCAATTAAATAAAGCCGTTCTTGCATTTCCAATATGTAACTGTCCTGTGGGTGATGGTGCAATTCTTAATTTCATCTACTTAATAGTATTAATCAAAGTCCCTATTGTCTCAATTTCAATTTTAATTTCATCACCAGGTCCCACTTTAGATACACCTTCTGGAGTACCTGTAAGAATCACATCACCTGGAAGAAGAGTCATTATTGACGAAACGAAACATAGAATATCTCCGATACTAAAAATCATATCTCTAGTATTTCCATCCTGTTTCAATTCATTATTAACAAAACACTTAATACCCAATTCTGGATTTTTTTCAAAATTTGTTTGAATAAAGGGACCTAGTGGACAAAAAGTATCGAAACTTTTTGCTCTTGTAAAGTTACCGTTAAAAGTTCCATCTTGGCCCTGAAGTACTCTTTCAGATAAATCGTTAGCTATTGTAAAACCAAGTACATGTTCCATCCAGTTATCATGAGTTAGGTTTTTACTGAGCTTTCCAATAACAACTGCTAATTCTGCTTCATGATCTACATGTTGAGCAATTTTTGGATAAATAATATTCTCTCCAGTACCAATTACTGATGTTGAGGGTTTATTAAAAAAGACTGGATTGCTTGGTGCGGTGTAGTCATGTACTCCCAGCTCAACAGCATGTTTTTCATAATTTTTAGCTACTGCGGTTACTTTACTCGGAAGAACTGGAGAAAGAAGTTGTATTTCTTCAAGAGAGTACTTCTCTTCAGTTGGTTCCCAAATTACTAAAGGTGAACCTTCATATCTTAAAACTTCACCCTCATGCAATTCACCATAAAATATTTCGCCCTGGTATTTCGCCCTTACAATCTTCATTACACAAGTGTATAGCTATTATTTTTTTTCTTATTGATTAGCATCAAATAATTTGGAGAGGTGTATTCCTTGAATGGTCTCTAAACTACATTTTTTTAGAGTTCCAGTATCTAAAACTCCAGTATCGGAATCTGTTATTTTTAATGTTTCTATTACCTTTATGACATCACTTTTTGTAGGCGCTCTACCAATTTTTGAAGCCTGTAATATTACTAAATTTGTTACAACTTTCGTTATTAACCTGTGTTTATGGTTGTCTTTCCACATTACGGTAAAAGGTTTAATAAGTTTTAAAGCATAACCGCTATCTGGACTAGGAATTGAGAATACTTCTTCATCCGGAGATCTCAGTGGATTAAATGAAGTATCTTCTCCTTGACTTCTAGGAACTGGAAGTTCCGAACCTTCTATATTCTTTTTTGATTCTATTTGTATATTTGGTTGTTGACTCATTTAACTAAAGTAAGATAATGTAAAAAGTCTTCATTTTCTGCATTTACAATTTCTAAATATTTTTGCCTAATATTACCTGTGATTTCTCCAGGTTTACCATCTACTATATCTTCACCATCAACTGACACAACCCCAACAACTTCAGTAGCTGTACCTGTAAAAAATAATTCGTCAGCATCTTTTAATTGATCGGCGTTTATGTTTGTTTCCTCGGTCTCTAAACCAAGATTGCTCGCTATTTCTATTACTGTTTTTCTTGTAATACCCCCTAAAGCTCCTGTCTCAATAGGTGGTGTATAAATTTTTCCATTTTTAATTAAAAATAGATTTTGACCGCTCCCTTCAGCAACTACATCATTATCACCAAGCATAATTGCATCGTCATATCCATTTTCAACAGCATCGACTTTAGCAAGAGTGGAGTTCATATAACCTCCTACACCTTTTGCTGTTGGCTTAAAGCTTTGTGGACTAATTCTTTTCCATTTTGATATACATACCCTTACACCTTGATTCCCTGCATCATCTCCTAAATATGCACCCCAATTCCAAGCTGCTACAGAAACATAAACTGGAACACTTTTTGGTAGTAGCCCCATCTCGCCTTCTCCAAAAAATACTAAGGGTCTTATGTATGCAGATGATAGATTGTTCAAATGGACTGAATCTTTTATTGCATTAGTAATAACTTCTTTGTCGAAAGGTATTTTTAAATTATAAGCTTCAGCTGAATCAAATAATCTATCAACATGATCCTGCAATCTAAAAATAGTTGTGCCAATTTTTGAATCTCTAGCTCTTATACCTTCAAAGACTCCAGTTCCATAATGAAGAGTGTGAGACATTACACTGATGTTTGCATCTTCCCAGTTTACAAATTGGCCATTTAGCCATATAAATTTTGATTTTTCCATTATTAATAACAAATACTACACCTTTTTGTAAATCAAGCCATAAAAAATACTATTATTCAAATGTGAAGAGATTTCTAGCTTCAGGTTTTGGTGTTGGGCTTTTTTGGAAGACCTATTTTGGTGATAAAAAAGGAGGTGGCACTTTAGCTTCTTTTTTATTTGCTTTGATTACATATGTTTTTAATTTAAATGTTCTAGAGTTATCTATTTTATTTATAGTTTTAGTTCTGATATATCTTGTTTCAGTTGATGATAACGAAGCAAATGATGATCCAAGTTGGATCACTTTAGATGAAATAGTTGGAATGAGTCTTGTTACAATTGCTTCTCCATCAAGATCACTGCCACTGTTGGCAGGATTTCTAGTTTTTCGATTAAGCGATATTATGAAACAACCAAAATTTGTTGCAGAGCTTGAAAAACATCCTGGCAAGCTTGGTGTGCTTTATGATGATTTAGGTGCCGGCTTAATGGGATTATTGTCTGCAACAGTTGTTAATCAGATTATAAATTTAACTCTTTAGATAATATTTCTTTTGCTATTCCTGGATTTATACTTCCGCCTGAGCTTTTAATTATTTGACCGACCATAAAACCTACTAATTTTTCTTCTCCATTTTTTATTCTTTCCACGATATCTTGATTGTTCTTAATAACCTCTTCTACTATTTCTGTAATAGCGCTTTCATCATTTTCTTGATACAAATCTAGTTTTTTTGCTACATCATCTGGAGTTGTGTCCTTTTGGATTAGTTCCTCTAAAATAACTTTTCCTGAAGTGAAAGAGATTTTATTTTCATCAATTAATTTAATAACATCTGATAAAAAATTTGGTGAAAACCATTCTGGTAGTGACTTAATCTCTAATTTACGCATTTGGCCCTGCAGTTCCCCAGTTATCCAATTAAATGTTGCTTTTGAGTCTTTAGTATTGTCAAAAACTTCAAAATAAAGTTCAAGAATCCATTTTTCGCTCTTGCTTAAAACGTTTGAATCAGATAGATCAAGACCTGTTTCTACAAGTTTATTTCTATTTTCATGAGGCAATGAAGGAAGACTCTCTTTTACTTGGTTTACAAATTCATCAGGCAAAACCATATTAGGAAGGTCTGGATCAGAAAAATAACGATAATCAGCACTACCCTCTTTTGATCTCATTGAAGTTGTAGTTTCTTTACTTTCATCCCAGTGTCTTGTTTCCTGAATTATTGATTCACCGTTTTCTATGGCTGATGACTGTCGTTTAATTTCATAATCTATAGCTCTTTCAAGAGATCGAAGTGAATTCATATTTTTGATTTCTACTTTTGTACCCAACTCATCACTATCTGATGGAGCTACAGAAATATTTGCATCAAATCTTAAATTACCTTTTTCTAATTTTCCTTCTGATATGTCTAAATCAATCGCAAGTTGTCTAAGTTCTTCAATATACGCCACTGCCACTTTAGAAGATTGAATAACAGGCTTAGTAACAATTTCTACAAGAGGGACACCTGATCTGTTGAAATCAAGGGAGGTGCTAGTAGCAGAATCAATTCGCCCTGTTCCCTCGTGTGAAGATTTTCCAGTATCCTCTTCCATGTGAACTCTTTCAATTTCAACATAATCTTTTTCATTATCAATAACTATCTCTAATTTTCCATTTTCACCTACAGGTAAATCAAACTGAGAAATTTGATAATTTTTTGGTAAATCGGGATAAAAATAATTTTTTCTGTGAAACATACCTTTTTTAGTTATCGTACATCCAGTTGCAAGTGCTAGTAGCGTAATATAGCGTATAGCTTTTTCGTTTGGAACAGGTAAGGCTCCTGGTAAACCAATACAAGTTGGACATAAACTAATATTTGGTTCTTCTGTATCAACTACTTTGCATCTGCAAAACATTTTTGTATTTGTATTTAGTTCAATATGGGTTTCAATTCCAATAGTTGGTTTTAAATTCATTATTTAGACCAACCCTCTGGAGTTCTATTAAAATCGAGTTCTTTTTCTAACATTTCTGAGAAATTTAATAACGAATTGTCAGTCAAAGGTTTACTCATTATCTGCACACCTAAAGGTAAGTTGTTGCTGCTAAGACCAGTTGGAATGCTTATTGCTGGAAGTCCAGCTAGATTTGCAGGAATGGTGCATAAATCAGACATATACATTTCCAATGGGTTGCTTGTTTTTTCTCCGGCCTTAAATGCCTCAGTTGGTGTAGTTGGTGATATTAAATAATCACATTCTTTAAAAATACTCGAAAATTCATCAACCATTTTTTTTCTTGCTCGAAGAGCTTTCCCGTAATATTCATCATAATAACCAGCAGACAATGCGTAAGTTCCAAGGAGGATTCTGCGCTTTACTTCATCTCCAAAACCCTCAGCCCTTGTATTTTCCATCATTTCATAACTTGTTTTTCCATCTACTCTCAATCCATACCTAACTCCGTCAAATCTTGCTAAATTTGCTGAACATTCTGCAGGAGCAATTAAGTAATAAATACTTATTGATAGTTTGATTAGTGGTAGTGAAACTTCTTTTATGTTGTATCCTTTTTGCTTTAGGATATCTATGACTTTATCGACTTCTTTTTTCGATTCCTCAGAGATTCCATCTTCCATAAGTTCTTTAACAATTCCGATTGTTGCATTTTTATCAAATGGCAAATCAATTTGTTCATCATTTATTGATGTTGAATCTAAACTATCATGACCTGAAATTGCAGAATAGATGATTCTTGCATCATCAACACTTTTTGAAATAGGACCAATTTGATCTAAAGAAGAAGCAAATGCAACTAAGCCATATCTGGAAACCGTACCATATGTTGGCTTAAAGCCTACAAGCCCACAAAAGGATGCTGGTTGTCTAATTGAACCTCCGGTATCACTTCCTAGAGCCGCAATAGATGACCTTGAAGCAACAGATGCTGCAGAACCTCCTGATGATCCTCCTGGAACATAATCAGTATTCCAAGGATTCATTGTAAGTCCAAAAGCCGAATTTTCAGTAGAGGAACCCATAGCAAATTCATCTAAATTAGTTTTACCGGTATAGATTGCTTGTTCAGTATCTAATTTAGAAATTACAGTCGCGTTGTACGGTGATACAAAATTTGAAAGCATTTTTGAAGAACAAGTAGTTTTTTCATTTTTTATATTGATATTGTCTTTTATTGCTAAAGGTATACCGTCTAACAAACCAACATTTTCCGAATTTGAAAATCTTTCATCAGAATTTTTTGCCTTTTCTAAATTAGTTTCTTCAAAAAGGCTTAAATGAGCATGTAACGCAGCTTCTGAATTTGCTGCTCGATCAAATATCTCTGAGTAGAGTTCTGAAGGTTTAGCTTTTTTGTTAACAAAAAGATTGTTAAGTTCACGAATTGATAAATTTAAAAGTTCCATAATTATTCCAGTGAAGGAGGAACTATAAATTTACCATCTGAAGCTTTGGGAGCATTGCTAAGTGCCTCATCGTGAGTTAAAGATGGTTTTTCAATATCTTCATCTAGAACTAATTCTTTTTCAAGTGGATGAATATAAACGTCTTCTATATTAGTATCAAGTTCTAAATTGCTAAGTGCCTGAACATGTTCAAGAATTACACTGAGATCACTACTTAGTTTTTGTTTTTCATCATCACTTAAAGATATTGATGCGAGTTTCGCAATATTTGAAATATCAAATTTTTCACTCACTGTACTCCCCTTAAATAATTCATAAGTAATTCATATGATTCTAATAGTTGTTTCTTACTAACATGCTCATCAGCAGTATGTGCAAGAAGTGGATCTCCAGGGCCAAAATTTACTGAAGGTATTCCATGGCTATAAAATCTTGCAATATCTGTCCATGCTTGTTTTGGATTAGGAGACAAACCTGTAGAGGTTATAAAATTTTTAACATTTGGATTATCTAAGTTTGGCATTGCACCTTCGGAAATTGATGTAATTTCGATTTCACCAAATTCAGAGAACATATTGTTGATAAAATTGTGAGCATCGTCATCTGACATTTCTGGAGAAAATCTAAAGTTAATATTTAAAAGTGCCTCGTCTGGAATTACGTTGTTTGCTATACCAGAAGATACTGTTGTAATTGAGAGAACTTGTTTAAACTCTAACCCCTCTATATCTAGTAAAGTTATTTCATTCTCTGATACTTTATTTGATACATCTCCAATTTTATAAATTGGATTTTCTCCAACCCAGGGTCTTGCAGAGTGTGCAGCAATACCTTTTAATTTTATATTTGCATTAAGAGTTCCAAGACATCCAAGTTCGATCTGGCAGTTTGTAGGCTCTAATATTATAGAGAATTCCAAATTCTTATTACTTAATATGATTGGCATTAGCTCCCCTAAACCATTCTTTTCATAAGGCCCCTCTTCAGCTGTATAGAATACTCCTACTATGTCTTGATTTTCTTCAACTAAAGAATGGAGGATTAAAGAAATTCCTCCTTTCATATCTACAGACCCCCTACCGGGAATAGTGTCTTTGTCATCAAATTCTATTTTTTGAGTTTTAGACACCGGGACTGTATCAACATGTCCAACTAAAGCTATTTTCTGTGAGGAATTTTTAGGAATTGCAATTATTCCACCATCATTTCTTATGATCTCACCAGAAAAACTATTTTTTGATAAGAATTCTTCAATGAAATCTAAAATTAATATTTCATCTCCGGTAACTGAGTCGATATTTATTAATTTTTGAAGTGTGATATCAACGCTCAAACTTCAACCCCAAATGTGCGAAGTGCGTCGTTCAAAGAAGTTTTCTCATCAGTTGATTCTTTTCTTGTACCAATAATTAATGCACATGGTGTATTAAAAACACCACTGGGAAAATCTTTCGGTCTCGAACCTGGTATAACAACAGAATTTTCAGGAACTTCACCTTTAATTTCTTTAGGCTTTTGTCCGGTGACATCAATTATTGGTGTTGAAGCGGTAATAGTTACATTAGCACCAATAACTGCACCTTTTTTGACTCTAACTCCCTCAACGATAATTGATCTTGAACCAATAAAAGCATTATCTTCAATAATAACTGGCATAGCTCCTGGTGGCTCAAGAACCCCTCCAATACCTACTCCTCCAGATAAATGTACATTGCGACCAATCTGCGCACAAGATCCAACAGTTGCCCAAGTATCGACCATAGTTCCTGAACCAACATATGCACCAATGTTTACAAATCCAGGCATCACAACAACGCCTGGTTCACAAAATGCGCCGTAACGAACTACTCCAGGCGGTACTACTCTAATGCCTAGATCTTTATAGTTCTTTTTTGGCTCTAATTTGTCATAATAAATTAGGTCATTAGCACTTATTTCTTTTAAATTTCTTATTGAAAAGAATAACAAGATTGCATCCCGTACCCATTCATTTAAAGACCATTCCCCATTTTCATTATTAACAACTCGAATATTTCCATTATCTAATTCTTTAATTGTTGTTTCTATTTGCAAAACATCATCTTCGGATAGGTTATCTAAATCGATATTTTCAATTTTTTCTTGTAAATTTTTGTATTTCACTTTGGTCTCTTTTTATTTCTTAGATAGTATTTTAATGTATGACTAAGAACACTTACAGATTTATTATTCTTTTATTAACAGCTCTATTATTTCTCGTTATTTGGTGGGGTGTGTCATTTTCTCAAAATAACAACCAAGAAATTGAACTTCCTAATGCGATCGAAAACATATACCCGCTTCCTTATGATCAAGTACCACAACAAGTGTCATTAGAAATTGATTTTCCAGTCGGGTATGAGCTCACTTTAATTGTTGATAACTACATTATTCCAGAAGAAGAAATTCAATATGTTGAAGCAACTGGTGTATATATTTGGAAACCTGGTCCAAATAAAGCTTTTGAAACATGGGGTCCAGGAAAACATAACGTAAGAATAATTTGGGATACAATTAGTGGCTTGCCTGACTACGGCGAATTTGAATGGGAATTCACTACTTATTAATTAAGTCCTCAAAATCTTTTTCACTTATTGATCTAACTTTCAAATTTTGTGCTTTTTCATATTTAGACCCAGGGTTTTCACCAAATAACAGATAATCTGTATTTTTTGAAACTGTAGTTGTTACGATTCCACCCATATCTTCAATGATTTTTGTAGCATTTTGTCTTGTGTAATTAGATAAGGTTCCAGTCATTACAAATGTTTTACCAGTAAATTTACCAGTAGATTTTTTGATTTTTTTTGAAAATCTAAATCCTATTTCTTCTAAATCTCTTATTAATAATTTATTAGTATTCTTTGAATACCATTCAATTAAAGAGTTAGAGACACTCTCAGAAATTCCATGTATATTATTTATCTCATCACTACTAGCATCAAAAATATCTTTAATAGAACCAAAAGTCTTTAGGAGAAGCTTAGAGGTTTGCTTACCTACATATCTAATTCCAAGTGCTGGTAATAATTTTTCTTGCTCAGAATTTTTTGATTTTTCAATTGCTTCCAGTAAATTTTTAGTCTTTTTTTCTTTCCACTGTGGCAAAGAAATAAGCTCTTCATAAGTGAGTGAATAAAAATCTTCAAAGTTCTTTACAAGTTTATTTGCAATTAATGTTTCGACGGTTTCTCTTCCTAGTCCTTCGATATCAAGACCAGACTTTGAAGCAAAGTAAATTAACATTTCCTTTTTAGAAATTTTACAATCATAACTACCAGAGCACCTTGGTACTTTCTCATCTTTGACATATACGATATCAAATTCCCCACATGGACATCTATTATCAAGTGACCACTCTATCTCACTACCACTTCTTCTTTCAGGTATCGGTGTGACAACTTCTGGGATTACATCTCCAGCACGTCTTACAATTACATAATCATTTATTCTTAAATCTTTTCTTCTTATTTCATCTGGATTATGTAGTGTCGCAAATGAAACAAGTGCGCCGCCGACATTGATAGGTTCAAGAACAGCAACAGGTGTGACTGCACCCGTCCTTCCAACCTGCAACTTTATATCTATTAATTTAGTTGTTTGTTCTTCAGCAGAAAATTTGTAGGCTAAAGCCCATCTTGGTGCTTTTGATGTATAACCTAAATTATCTTGAACTAAATTAGAATTTACTTTTAAGACTGCACCATCGATTTGATGATCGTAATCATTTCTACTTTCATCTATCTGATTTAATAAATTGTTGATTTCCTCAATATTGTTAGCAATCTTTACTGTATTGACACTAAAACCTAACGAATCAATGAGATTAATTTGATCATAATAATTATCAACAGTAGGTTTATCGTGTTCGATTATTTGATAGGCTAGTAGTCTCAAATCTCTTTTTGCTGTTATTTCTGAATCTTTCTGCCTCAAAGAACCCGCCGCTGCATTTCTAGAATTTATAAATTCAGATGTTCCCTCTGTACGAATATTTTTGATAGTTTCCTTGTCACTCTCTGTTAATTTGAATTTTTCTTTTTTAGTCAAACTATCTAAAGTTTTTTTGTCTTTTCTTTTTTTTGTGTTTAATTCCTCAAAACTTTTTTTAGGCATATATATTTCGCCTCTAATTTCAATCTCACCATTGATGCTTTTGGAAAGTAACAAAGGTATATTCTTAATAGTTTTTATATTATGCGTTACGTCTTCACCTACTATGCCATCTCCTCTTGTAAGACCACGGACTAAAAGCCCATCGTTGTAAAAAAGTGAAATTGCGAGACCATCAATTTTTGGCTCAACAGTTATGGGAAATATACTCAAATCCGTTATTTTTTCGATTTTTTCTATCCACTTATTAATCTCTTCAATATTTTCGGAATTATCAAGGCTATACATTCTTTGTTTATGAGCTACTGCCTGAAAAGCTGTATCTGGAGTGCCTGTAACCCTCTGAGTTGGCGAATAAGAAAAGATTAATTTAGAATTTTCATTTTCTATTTGCTTAAGTTCTTTGAATAATTTGTCATATTCACCATCTGACATTATCGGAGAATTTAATACGTAATATGCATGTTCCGCTTCGCTAAGTTTGTTAATTAATTTTTTTACGTACTCTTCATTCATTTACATTTTCCAATATTTTAGATGATATCCTTCCTCCACCAATCAATTTGGTATCGTTGTAAATAACCCCAAACTGTCCTGGAGCAACACCTAATGTAGCTTGATCAAGTTCTATTTCATATGTAGAACTATCAATCTTTTTTAATTTACATGGAATATTATGGGAGTTATATCTAGTTTGAATTGAAAGATTTTCGTACTCTTCACCATTTACAAACGAAACATCATCAATAATAAATCTTTTTGTGGTTAGATCAGCCTTAGAACCAATGTAAACTTTGTTATTTTCAACATCAATTTTTGTGACATACTTTGGCTGTCCTTGTCCTCCTGGTATTCCCTTTCGCTGTCCAACTGTAAATTCATGAACACCTTCATGGGTTCCAATAATATTGTCATCTTTATCGACAATATCTCCACTCGAAGAAAAATCTATTCGACTACTTACGAAATTTCTGTAATCTTTTTTTCCAACAAAACATATATCTTGGCTATCTTTTTTGAATGCAGTTTTTAAACCAAGTGAAGCAGCTATTTGTCGCACTTCAGGTTTGGAAATAGTACCCAATGGAAAATCAATTTTTGGTAGTTTATCTGCGGTTAACATATGAAGAACATAAGATTGATCTTTTTCAAGATAATCAGCTTTATGAAGCTCAAAAGAATTATTACTTCTTACTATTTTTGCATAATGGCCAGTAGCGACTTTTTCACAATTTAATTTTTTAGCTTGATCAATGAAATGGTCGAACTTAACTGATCTATTACATTCAACACAAGGATTGGGTGTAAGGCCTTGTGAATACATGTCTACAAAATTATCAATAACATTTTCAGAAAACGATGCCGTGTAATCTAGAACATAGTAAGGAATATCAAGTTTTGCTGCAACTTTTCTGGCATCTTCTGAATCAGCTGCTGTACAACATCCAGTCTCAGGCATTTCACCATTTGGTCCTTCCCATAATTTCATAGTCACACCAATTACATCATGGCCTTGAGACTTTAATAATCCTGCAACTACTGATGAATCTACTCCTCCACTCATTGCTACTAGAATTCTCATAGAATATCCTTTACTGTATTTATTACAATTTCTGATGCATATTTCCCATCACCCTCTTTAGTATTCCAGCCAAAGCTAAAACGTAGATGACTATTTACGTCAATATCAGGGACATTCATAGCAACTAATACATGGGAGGGCTTTTGAGCACCACTTGCACATGCAGAACCTCTTGAAACACCTAATCCATTAAGATCGAGTGCAACCATTAATGTTTCTGAATTAACATTCTTAAATTGTATATTTGAAATGTGACATAATCGATCAATTTTTTCACCAACAATTTTTACTTCTAGTGCGTTTTTTAGTTCATTTTCAAATATTTCTCTTTCTTGAAGTATTCTTTTCTTTTCATTATCAAAATTGTCTTGATGTTCTTTCAAAGCGGCAGCAAGACCTGCTACACCTGAAACGTTTACCGTTCCAGCTCTTCTCTCTAATTCTTGTTTTCCACCATGAAAATAGTTAGGAAGTTTATATTTTGAACTTAAAAACATAATTCCAATTCCTTTTGGACCACCTATCTTATGCCCTGAAACTGCTGCACTATCAATCCCTAATTTATGAAAATCTAGTTTTTCTGAAGAAACTGCTTGAACTACATCTGAATGAAATAAAGTTTCTGGATTTTTAATTTTTATCTCTTTAGCTATTTTTTCTATTTGTTGGACTACCCCGGTTTCATTGTTTGCATACATGAGAGAAGCAATAGCTGTATCTTTGTTGCATTTATCTAAAAATTCATTTACATCTACCTGCCCGTCTGTATTGCAACTAGCATAATTAACTTCCTGGCCTTGGGTTTCGAGCCATTCAGCTGATGCAAGAACAGCTTCATGTTCAATTTTTGAAGTTACTAAGTTTTGACTATTTTTAGAGTTCATAAAAGGAGCTTTTATAACCCAGTTATCAGCTTCTGTCCCTCCACTTGTAAATGTAATTTCACTGGGTGCAGCACCAAAATAGCTGGCTATAGAATCTCTTGATTCTTCAAGTAAGTTTTTTGCTCTTCTGGATAACTCATGACCACCTGAGGAATTTGCATACGCAAATTCTTCAGCATTTTTAAACGCCTCAAGTGCGCTCTCACGCATTGGCGTTGTAGCGGCATGATCTAAATAAAGATAATCATTTGTTTTCATATATATATTTATTTTACTTATGAACTAATATTGTTTAACAAGCAATGAGTAAAAGAATAGAAACTTCAATAATTATCAATAAACCACTAGATACAGTCTGGCAAGAAGTAAAAGTTATGGAAAACCACGTTAATTGGATGGAAGATGCTGTAAAAATTGATATCCTTTCAGAAAACAATTCTGGAATTGATACAAAAATGAATGTATTAACAAAGGTAGGTCCGATAAAGTTAACAGATATAATTACTGTTACTGAATGGAAAGAAAAAGAATCTATTGGTGTTATTCATGAAGGAATTGTTACTGGAGAAGGTATTTTCTATTTGACAGCACTAAATGAATCCCAGACAGAATTTAGATGGGAAGAAACTTTAAAATTTCCAATTTATCTTGGAGGTGTCATTGGTGAGTTTTTTGGTAGCTATGTTTTAAAATATATTTGGAAAAAGAATTTAAAAAACTTAAAGGAGATAATCGAATGAAAAAAATTATTCTTCTTTTATTTATATTATTATTTTCCTTTTGTAGTTCAACAGATTCAGAAACGACTGAAACAGAATCACAAACTAACGATGTAATTATATTTACTAAAGGTTTAGGAAAATCTACATCTGAATATGTATCAAATTGGAACAAACTAATCTCAGAAATTGCAAACGATGAAGATACTATTTTATATTTTTCTATCAATCCTGATGAAGTGAGATGGGCCAGTCCAGAACAAACAATCCTTTTTTATCAATTTGGTAAATTAGAACAAACACCAGTATCTTTTGCTATAAATTTGATAGTTGAAGACGATACTGTAACAAGTGTTGAGTTCTTTTCACCTGTTGTTAGTGACGAGATCGCATCACAAAGAACTAAATTATTTTTTTTAATCCTTGTTGCTATGGCTGATGACACACTTGATAAAGATGGAAGAGAATCGGTACTCAGTAGATTAGGTTTATATGATGAGGTATCTACACCTGATCAATTAGGCGGTAGCTTAACCTTAAACAAAGTTCAATACATTATTGAGCCATTAGTTGACAAAGGGTTATTGATTGGCCTAAATTTTTACACTAGTCAGTTAGATTAGTTAGGTTGCAATTACCTCAACTACACCTGGAACTTTATCTTTAAGAATTCTTTCAATTCCACTTTTTAAAGTTGCAATAGATAATGGGCAACCTTGGCATGCTCCTAGCATTTCGATATTAACAACACCATCATTTACAGAGGCTAATTTAATATCGCCTCCATCTGCCTGAACAGCAGGTCTTATGTACTCAATCGTATCATTTAAGACGTCCATATCTATCTCAGAATTTGGATCTCTGTCTTTAACTTCAGGAAAATTTATATCTGCCATAAGTTAATTATATTCAATTTCACTACCAATAGAACTTAGTAAAGAGACAATATTTTCATATCCTCTTTCTATGTGGTCTATTCCCGAAATTGTTGATTCCCCGTCTGCTTGTAAAGCAGCAATTACAAGGCTTGCACCGGTTCTAATATCTGTGGAGTGAACAGGTGCTCCTGATAATTTATCTACGCCTTTAATCATTGCATGTTGCCATCCTATTTGTATATCAGCACCCATTCTCTGCACTTCTGGAATCCACTGAAAACGTTGATCATAAACATTTTCTGTAATTATTGACGTTCCGTTCGCTTTTAGTAGTGATGCTCCAAATATTGGTTGCAAATCAGTAGCTATGCCTGGAAATGGAAGTGTAGAAATATCAATTGGTGACAATTGTTTAGGTGATTCAACCTCAATAGAATCGCTGTCAATTTGAAACTTTGCTCCCATCTCAGTAAACTTTTTAATTTCCATAGGTAGATGATTTGGATTAATTCCAACTATTTTGCCATTTCCATTTGTTGATAAAAATGCGCCAATATATGTTCCTGCAACTATACGATCTCCTATGACTTTGTGATTTGTACTATTTAATGCATTTACTCCGTTAATTACTATTTCACTACTGCCCTCACCTGTTATGTCTGCACCCATATTTTTTAACATCTTTATTAGATCTACAACTTCAGGTTCTCGTGCTGCGTTTTCAATCACTGTTGTGCCCTCAGCTAGAACTGCCGCTAAAAGTGTATTTTCAGTTGCACCAACAGATGCATAGGGTAGATTAATTTCAACACCTTTTAAACCGTCTGTTTTACCAATCAAAACTCCGTGGTCTAATTCAAATGATGCCCCCATTTTTTCAAGAGCTTCAATGTGCATTTTGACGGGCCTAGGTCCAAGCTGATCTCCTCCAGGAAAAGCGATTTTTGCTTCTCCTTTTCTAGCAAGCAACGGTCCAAGAACAATAATTGAAGCTCTCATTTTTTGCACAATTTCATATGGAGCTTCAACGGAAATATCACTTGGCGATTCTATCTCAAGAGTTTTTTCTTGTAATTTAGAGGTAATACCTAATACGCCAAGTACATCTTGCATGTAAAATACATCGGCAATATTAGGAACATTTTCAATTTTGTATTTCCCCTCACAAAGTATTGGAAGGATCATTTGCTTTAGAACTGCATTTTTTGCACCAGAGATCTCAACTTCTCCAGTTAATTGTTTCTTACCTTTTATTTGAATACTTTTTTCCACTAACATTGATACTACTAATTTAACAATTGTAATGGTTAACTATGTTTGATTCACTTGAGATAATTAAAGAAACAAGTCATAAAGATGCATCTCTTAAATTAAATGAATTAATCACTCAATTTATAGAGAAAAACAAAAAATTTAATATGGGATTATCAGGTGGTAATACACCAAAATTCTTTTATCAAACTTTTGCTGAACTAAATCAAGAAAATAGTGATATTACATTGTGGACTATAGATGATAGACATGTTCATCTTGAAGATGAAATATCAAATCAAGGAATGATAAATTCCATTTTTAATAAAACAAAAATGAATATTTTAGAATTACAATTTAATGAAGATCCAAACAAGTCTGCAGAAGATTATTCAAGATTAGTATTTTCAAAAATACAAAGTTTTGATAGTGCCATTTTAGGGGTCGGTGACGATGGTCACATAGCTTCTTTATTTCCATACACAAATGCATTGAATGATGAATCAATTAAATTTGTAGCCAATGAAGTAAACATTTTGAGCAAATGGAGAGTTACCTCAACTTTTCAACTACTTGCAGAAATTAAAAACGTATTTTTACTAGTAACTGGTGAAAATAAGTCTGATATATTAAAAAAAATTGGTAGAGATAATGGATTGCCAGTTAATGAGTTAATCAAACGTAGAAAAAAAACTACACTTGTAACAGACCAAAAAATTTAAACTCAATATAATAAAAACAGAGTCGCCTTTGTGTCAGTTTGAACCACTACACTAATCCTTCTACCCTGTTGGATGGTGACTCTATTGTTTTTATTTTGGAATATATGTTAAGCTTCAAAGCCTGTGAATTTTAAAAATTTTATACTTGCACTTGTAACATCTTCTATTTGGGGATCATCTTTTTTAATGATTAAGTACTCTTTAGAGGAACTTAATCCATCGGATATAGCTATCTATAGAATTTTGATAGGTGCATTATTTATTAATATCTTTGTTAGGGCTAAGGAAAATATTATAAAAACTGACAATGTAAAGATTTTTATAATTTCATTTTTTTGGATGGCTCTTCCGTTTTATATGTTTGGCATTGCAGAGCAAACAATAACATCTTCATTAGCTGGATTGATTAATGGATCAACTCCAATTTTTGTTGCATTTATCGCTGTCATATTTTACAAATTAAAAGTCACAAAAATTCAAATTTTATATATTTTTACCGGCTTTATTGGAGTGGGTCTTATCTCTCTAAGTGAAGGCATCAGTGATTTATCATTTGATATTGGTTTTATTTACGCTTTAATTGCCTCAATATCATATGGAATAGCAGTAAATATGGTGGAGCCATTAATTAAAAAATATGATTCATTAATTGTTATAAAAATGGTCATAAGGTACGCATTACTAATTTCACTTTTAATGTTAGGACCGACTGCTTCATTTAAGTTACCAACTATGGAAGTTTCACTGATTCCAATGCTTATATTGGGAATTGGCAGTACTGGAATTGCATTTTTAACGTATTATAAATTATTAGAAAGTGTTGGAAGAATATCTAGTTCATTTATTGTATATATGATTCCAATTTTTTCTATTTACTTCGGTTATCAATTTTTAAATGAGATAACTAATTCTATTCAGTTTTTAGGAATTGGCGTTATATTAACTTCAGCTTTTCTATATTCGAGAACCTAGGATTTTCTTATTTCTACAAATTCTGATTCAGCAACAGCTGCCAACTCACCATTGTCTAAGTAAAGCTCGCCCTTATAAAGACTATTTCTACCATCAATACTATCTCTCCAAGCAACTGCGGTGACATATTCTACAGAGGGCCCAACGGGTTTTAAATATTTAATTGAAAAATTCTTATTGACTGCTTTTTGACCCAGTAAAACAGTTAGAGGGCCCATAGTAATATCTATCCATGAATCGATAATTCCTCCGAGTGTTGTTGGTAATGGATTGAAATATCTATCTCGAACAGGGAACTTACACTTTAATATTTGATTATCTTTATCAAAATCTAAAAATTCACCCTCAAGCTCAACCCATACGTTTGGTACAGGCATTCCTTCATTATTTAAAGTATCTTCAATATTCTCATTAGTCATCATGCAATAATAACAGCCTATATGAATAAGCTGCCTTGACATCCAAGACAGCTTAAACAGGGTTAATTAGGTAATGAAAGATTACAGTAGAGGTATGACAGATTTTATGTGCCTTTTGGATGCCATACAGTTTTTGTTTCCAAAAATGGCAAAACAGAAGAAATACCGTCTATTGAGGGCATATAGATAATTCTTTTCACTGAATTTGAAGCATTTTCTTGGATTTTCGTCAGTATTTCTGTGGGAACTTTTTTGTTAATTGATACTAAATTAATTTCAACGTGTTTACTAATATCTTCATAAACATTTTCAAACTGACCGGATAGTATATTTAATGAACCATCAGGAAAGTCAGAATTATTTATATCCTCTGCAAACTTTAACGCAACAATCGATGATTCTTCAGAAAATGAAATTACAGAGCATCCGACTGTTAATGGCTGGAGAATACTATTTAATAAAGATGCCAATGAATTATTATCAGCATTTAAAGAGAACACAACCCCAATTGGATTTTGATGTGAAATATTAAAGTATTCACCATTTACAGGGTTCAAATTACCTGCTACCTGTTCCCATTTATCTGCCAAGCCGGCGTACCAAACAATGTTTTTGATTGCAGTTTCTATATCTTTTTTTGCTTGATTTCTTGTACTTCCACCCAAAATTAAAAGTTCTGTATAACTATCTTTATTACCTTCAATCATTTCAGATAGTCGATACAAAATTTGAGTTTTTGTATATGGACTAATTTGACTCCAGTTTTGAAAACCTTTTTTTGAGGCTGTTACCGCATCCCTTATGTCTTTTTTTGAAGTCAATGGAACCTCAAATGAATCATTTTTTAAACTTAACGTAAAAGTTTTCCCAGATTCTGATCTTACATATTTTCCTCCAACATAATTTTTATATGTTTTTTTTATTTCAATCATGACTCCGCCTTAAGATACGAGAGTAGGCCATGTCTACCCCCTTCCCTACCAAATCCAGACTCTTTGTAACCACCAAAAGGAGATGCTGGATCAAACTTATTAAAAGTATTTGCCCAAACTACTCCTGCTTCAAGTCTATCTGCAGTCCATAGTATTTTTGAACCTTTTTCGGTCCATACGCCTGCTGATAGTCCGTATTCAGTATTATTTGCTATCTCAATAGCTTCCTGTGGGGTTCTAAATGTTAAAGTCGTAAGAACAGGACCAAATATTTCTTCCCTTGCAATTGAGTACGATGGCTGGACATCTGTAAATAAAGTTGGCTTAAACCAAAAACCATTTCCAGGAAGTTCACATTCTGTTTGAAAAATCTTTCCTCCATCCGAAACTCCCTCATTTACAAGTTCTTCTATTTTATTCAGTTGTTCTTTTGAATTAACTGCACCAATATCAGTATTCTTGTCTAAGGGATTGCCAACTCTTAGCGTTTGCATCCTTTTTTCCAATTTAGTAATAAACTCATCATGAATTGATTCTTGAAGTAATAATCTACTTCCTGCGCAGCAGACATGTCCCTGGTTGAAGAATATACCATTAACAACACCCTCTACAGCTTGATCTATTGCTGCATCTTCATACACGATATTTGCAGCTTTTCCACCAAGCTCCAAAGTAAGACCAACATCTCGTCCAGCTAAAGATTTCTGGATTAATTTTCCAACTTGAGTTGAGCCTGTGAAGGCAATTTTGTTAATATCTTTGTGGTTCACAATTAAAGAACCTGTTGTGCCATCACCTGTAATTATGTTTACAACACCATCTGGTATACCAGCTTGCTCGCAGAGCTCTGCAAATAATAAAGCAGTTAACGATGTTGTTTCTGCTGGCTTTAAAACTACAGTATTCCCTGTTGCTAGTGCTGGAGCAACTTTCCATGCCAACATTAGTAATGGAAAATTCCAAGGAATAATTTGACCTACAACTCCATATGGTTTTAAACTTTTTGCTCCCCAAGATAAATCAATCTTGTCAGCCCAGCCAGCAAAATAAAAGAAATTTGCAGCGACTTGTGGTAAGTCAAAATCCCTCGATTCTTTTATTGGTTTTCCTCCATCTAATGACTCTAGGACTGCAAACTCTCTTGATCTTTCTTGAATCAATCTTGCTAGCTTAAACAGATATTTTGATCTCTCATGTGGTGTTGTATTTGCCCATTTTTCAAATCCCATTTGTGCAGATTCGACAGCTTTATCCACATCTTTTTCATTAGATATGACAATTTTTGAAAGGAACTCTTCACTAGACGGAGAAATTGTATCGACATATTTTTTGCTATTTGGTTGTTGAAATTTTCCATTCACAAAGTTTTGATATTTGTCTTTAATACTTACAATATCTTGCGATTCGATTGACTCTGAATATTCCCAATTTACCATATGATTTAACCCCTAGGAAAATAATAACTAGCTTGATAAGCACCTGTCTTTAGTTTTCTAATTTGTTTAAGAACATCATCCAAAAGACTCGATGCACCAAATCTAAATAAATCAGGTGTTAGCCACTCATTTCCCATTTCTTCCTTTATCAAAACTAAATATCTAATAGCGTCTTTTGCATCTCTAATTCCTCCTGCTACTTTTATTCCCGCAGATACTCCTGAAAGATTTTTAAAATCTAAAACCGCTTTTGCCATAACGTAGCAAGCTTGTCTTGATGAACCTACTGACAACTTTCCTGTTGAGGTTTTGATAAAGTCTGAGCCTGCAGCTAGAGAAATTAAACTAGCTTTTCTAATGTTCTCATAAGTTCTTAAGTCTCCAACTTCAAGAATAGTTTTGAGATGAACATCTCCACAAACTTCTTTTAATGCAAGAATTTCATCATAGACTTTTCTATAATCTCCCTCTAAAAATGCTTTTCTATTTATGACAATATCTATTTCATCAGCACCAGAATCAATTGCATATTTAGTATCTAATAATTTTGATTCCATAGGAACTTGTCCACTTGGAAAGTATGAGGAAACTGCTGCAACTTTTACACTTGAATTTCCTATCTTTTCTTTTGCGATACTAACCAATGAAGGATAAACACAAACTGCAGCAACATTTTTGATATCAAGATCATTCGGATCAGGGATGATTGCTTTAGCCACCATCTGAGAAACCTTACCTTCAGTGTCCTCACCCTCAAGTGTTGTTAAATCACACATTGAGACGATCATATTCAGTGCTTCTAATTTTGATTCTTTTTTAATACTCCTAGTTGCTAACGAGTCAACCCGTTCATTTAAGCCAACAGAGTCAATTCGAGAATCTCTTAAAAGCTCCAAAGTTTTATCCCAATTAAAACTGACTACCCCTGTTTTATTGTTCATATTTTTATGGTAAATGATAAATGATCTTTTTAGAAGTGTTAATTAATCTAATGCCTTGACATTCTCGGGAATTTGTTCTGTTTGATTATCTGTTAAACCAGCCAATCCCCCAAAAACAGCGAACATATTTGTCCAATTTTTTTCTTTTTCTAGAATATATTGAGCTTTCTTGGAATTAGTTTTTTCGACATGTAATTCTAAAATTGCTCTTAATTCAAGAATGTCGATATCATTTAGTTTCCTATATTCTGGTGCTGCTTTAGAAACATACTCTTTGAAATTTTTTTGAGTGCTTAAAACAATCGCTTTCCCTCCTGTCATGCCTGCGGCAAAGTTGAAGCCAACTTTTCCTAAAACAATTAATGTTCCACCAGTCATATATTCTCCACCATGAGCACTGCAACCCTCAACAACTCCAATGCCGCCACTGTTCCTTACTCCGAATCTCTGACCAACTGTTCCCGCAACAAACAACTGTCCTCCCGTTGCGCCGTAGAGAATAGCGTTACCGGCAGCATGGTATGCACCTTGAATTTTTTTACCTTGAGGAATAATAGTTATACTTCCTCCTGCCATACCCTTGCCAACATAATCATTTGCGCTCCCTGTCAACTTAAGATTAATGCCTTCCCTGATGAAGGCTCCGAAACTTTGTCCAGCAGCACCAGATAAATTTATATATGTTGGATTTGATACTAATTTGTCATGATATTTTTTTAGAGAAATTTCTCCAGAAAGCCTAGCACCAATACTTCGATCCTCATTTGCAATTGGATACTGTAAAAATGCACTATTTCCACTTTCTAATGATTTGATTACTTCGGATGTAATACGTCTTGACAGCCTGCCTTCACTGTGTCTAATGAAACCAGGATGCTTTTCCTCTATTGAAAAATTCATAAGTAATTTGTGTAAGCTTTTTGAAAGATCATTTTTAGATATTTTAAGACCCAATAAATCAGCTCTTCCTCTCAAGTCATCTAATTTAGGTAGATTTAATTCATCTAAGAATGCGATAATATCTTTTGCTATAAATCTAAAAAGTTGGACAACTTGTTCTGGTGCGCCTGGAAATTTTGCCCTGAGATTTTCATCTTGTGTTGCAATACCGACAGGACATGTGTTTTCATGACATTGTCTTACCATCTTGCAACCTAAGGCTAAAAGTGGCAGAGTTCCAAAACCAAACCTATCAGCACCAAGAATGGACCCAACCAATACATCTTTAGCAGAACGCAATCCCCCATCTACCTCTAAAAGTACTTTGTGACGCATATTGTTTTTTACTAAAGCTTGATGTGTTTCACTTAAACCTAGCTCCCATGGTGACCCAGCATGTTTGATACTCACCCATGGACTAGCTCCAGTACCTCCATCGCTTCCAGCAATTGTAATAATATCAGCGCCTGCTTTTGCAACTCCAACGGCGATAGTCCCAACACCCGGCTCAGAAACTAATTTAACTGAAACAGGGCAATCAGGATTAAAAGTTTTTAAATCATAAATTAATTGTGCTAAATCTTCAATTGAGTAAATGTCATGATGTGGTGGCGGGGATATTAGAGTTACACCTTCAACTGTATGTCTTAGTTTTGCTATATGACTATCAACCTTAAAGCCAGGTAATTGACCACCCTCTCCTGGTTTTGAACCTTGTGCCATTTTAATTTGGAATTCTTCTGCAGAGGCTAGATAGTCTGGAGTAACTCCAAATCTCCCTGATGCAATTTGCTTAATCTTTGAATTTTTCTCTGTTCCATATCTTGCAGGATCTTCCCCACCCTCGCCAGAACCAGATTTACCACCTATTTCATTCATAGCTTGTGCAAGAGCTTGATGCGCTTCCTCTGATAGTGCGCCAAGTGACATAGAACTAACAGTAAATTTTTGAAAAATTTCTTTTAGTTCATCTTCATTAAACTCCCTATTGTGTTTAATTGATGCTGGCAAAGTAAATAAGTCTCTTAACTGTACATCATCACGATTTTCTAGAGTTGACATATACTCGTCCCAATCATCAAAATCTCCGGACCTAACAGCCTTTTGAAGTTTAAGAACAGTTTTTGGAGATGTTACATGAGTTTCAGCGCCTTTTTTATGTTTGTAAAAGCCACCAACACTACTTTCAACATCTTCAATATCACCATAAATTTTTAATTTATCATTTAAGAATTTAAAACCTACACCTTCAGTCCTAGTTTTTGTAAATTTAAAAATATTGTCAACAATATCCCTGTTTAAACCTATTACTTCAAATAATTCTGACCCTCTATAGGAAGAAATGGTGCAAATTCCCATTTTTGACATTATTTTTAATAAACCTTTATCTAATGCTTTCCTGTAATTCTCTTGCGCCTCTTCAGGAGTTAGGTTCGTATCCTTAGAGCTTATTGATAATTGCCTTACTCTTTCTAAAGCTAAATAAGGCCAAACGGCTGAAGCACCATAAGCAATATGACATGCAAGGTCGTGAGAGTCTCGCACTTCACCCGAAACAACAACTAGTGATGCTTTCAAACGAATACCCTCATCAATCAAAAAATGATGGACCTTTGCTAACGCCATTAGAGATGGTATTGCTGTTTCTCCAGTTTTAATACTTCTATCAGATAAAATAATTACAGATTTTTTATTTTCAACTATTTCTTTCTTTACGTCTTCACACAATTTAATTAAAGAATTTTCAAGAGAAGTTTCTTTTTTCACATAAGTAGTTGAAAATACAGCTGTTTTGTTACTCAAAGTTTTTTCCTTTGTAAGTGCATCATAAGAACTAGCACTTAAAATCGGCGAATCTAGGGTAATTAAGTTAGCTTGCTGAGATGTTTCTTTTAAAATTGACCCTCTTTTTCCAAGATAAGTTTTTGTTGACATGACAAATCTTTCTCTAATTGGATCTATTGGTGGGTTTGTAACTTGAGCAAACATTTGGTGAAAATAACGACTTAATCTCGGATTATTTTTACTCATTACTGCAAGAGATGAGTCATTACCCATTGAACCTGTGGGAATATCTCCATTGAGCATTGGTGTTAAAATTAACCTGTCTTCTTCAGGTGTATATGAGTAATACTCAGACAACATTTCTAAATCGATTTTTGAATCTTCTTTGTTACTGTATTTTTGATCAACATTCAATGGCTTCGAATTTACCCATTCAACATAAGGGTTTTTTTCACTTAATTTTTGTATAACTTCACTTTCATCCAAAAGCTCGTCTGTTTCAAGACGATATCTGATAGTTTGTCCGGGTTCAAGTTGTGCAGTCTTATAAGCTCCTGCTTCAACAGATGGGCATATACCAACCTCAGAAGCTGCGAGAACATATCTGTCTGAAATCATCCATCTTAATGGTCTTAATCCACTCCTGTCGAGACCAGCAATTATGTCTTTTCCGTCTGACGCTACAATTGCTGCAGGTCCATCCCATGGTTCAGTTAAAAAAGCGTGGTACTGATAAAAAGCTTTCTCTTTTTGAGTAAATCTTGGATTATTTTCCCATGCAGAAGGAATAAGCATTTCTTGTGAATGAGCAAGAGTTCTGCCAGACCTTACCAATAATTCTATGGCATTATCTAGTTGCCCAGAGTCAGAAATACCCTCATCAATAAATGGTTTAATTTTATCAATATCTTCTTTCCAAAAAGATGATGAAGCATCTACCTCCCTTGCTCTCATCCATGAAAAGTTTGATTGTATAGTATTTATCTCACCATTATGAGCAAGCATTCGAAAAGGTTGTGCCTTATCCCAAGTTGATGATGTATTTGTTGAAAATCTTTGGTGAAAAATTCCAAATCTTGTTTTGTAAAGTGGATTTCTTAGGTCCCAATAAAAATCTGCAGTTTGAGTTGCTGTGAATAATCCTTTGTACACCACTGTTTTTGATGAGCAAGAGTTTATATGAATATTTAAAAAATCAATTTCTTTAATTTTTTTTTCTAAAGATTTTCTAAATATAAATAGTTTTTTTTCAAATTCTTTCTGCGTTTCTTTTTCAGCACTTACAATACCCTGAAAAATAGCTGGTTTTGACTTTTTGGCAAGATCTCCAAGAATTTGTTTGTCAGTAGGTACTTTTCTCCAATATAAGTGTTTGATATTAAATTGTTCAAGCTCTTTAAAGATAAGTTCTTTTGATTCATCAACATTCTTGGGATCAAAAAAACATGAAATGATTCCAATTTTGCTTTTATTGTCTAAGTCAATTTTTAGTTCTTTTAACTCTGCTTTTATTAGTTCAAAAGGAATTTCAGTTAATACTCCAGCACCATCACCAGTTCCATCAGCAAACTTAGCACCCCTGTGATCAAGATTTGCCAAACATTCTAAAACTTTTAGAGTCATCCCATGTGTAGGAGGGACATCTCTTGATGCTATAAAGCCAACGCCACAAGAATCTTTTTCGGTAAAATCAAACATGATTAGTACATTGTAATTGATTTTTTAAGTAAATTAAACATGAAAATCAGCCTTGTAACCAAAAAGGGGGAAACCTTAAGTGATTTGGCTGATTTTCAATATTTTAAAATTAGTCTTTGGTTATGAAATCTCCATAAGCAGATGTTCCATGCTCTGAAGCATCTAAACCTGCAATTTCTTCTTCAGCAGTAACTCTTAATCCAACAGTTGAATCAATGACTTTGAATACTAAAAATGAGGTTCCATAAGCCCATGCACCAATTGCTAGGATTCCAATTAACTGTGGTCCAAATAGAGAAGTTCCTCCACCATAAAATAGACCATCAGCTGTATCAAATATAGCAACAGCGATAACACCCCAGATACCACATATACCGTGAACTGAAATTGCTCCTACTGCATCATCAAGTCCTCGTTTTTCAAGAAAGTTGATTGAATAGACAACTAAAACTCCTGATACTAGTCCAATTAAAACTGCTCCTAAATTATTTACATTTGCACAACCTGCTGTGATGCCTACAAGTCCAGCAAGTGCACCATTTAAAGTCATACCCACATTAGGTTTTCCGGAAATCATTGAGGTGTACATTGCAGTAATTGATCCTGCAGCTGCAGAAAGTGTTGTTGTGACTGCAATGGCTGCTAAGTTTACATCAACAGCTGCAAGTGCAGATCCAACATTGAAACCATACCAGCCGAACCATAATATAAATACACCCAGTGCGCCAGCTACCATAGAGCTACCTGGTATTACTTGTGGGTTTCCATTGTCGTCATACTTACCTATTCTTGGGCCAACAATTTGAACTCCTGCAAGAGCAGCAAACCCACCGACCATATGAACAACGCCTGAACCAGCAAAGTCAATAAATCCTAGATCTCCTAACCACCCTTGACCACTCCATACCCAATGAGTAACAATTGGGTAAATCACTCCGCAAATAAATGGTTGAAATAGTAAATAAGCGCTAAATTTTGTTCTCTCAGCAACTGCACCCGATACAATCGTTGCCGCGGTTGCTGCAAAAACTACTTGGAAAAAGTAAGTAATAGCGTCTCCCTCTAGAAAGAAATTACCGTAGGCTAAAAATCCTCCAAGTGTTGTTCCTCCATAAGCTAGTGCAAAACCAAATGCCCAATAAGACACCGCACCAACAGAAAAGTCCATAAAGTTTTTCATTACAATATTGACTGAGTTTTTTGATCTTGTGAATCCAGTCTCGACTAACATGAAGCCAGGTTGCATGAACATTACTAAAATACCAGCTACAACAATCCACAAACTATCTACATAACTTGCTATTTCCATTTAAATCTCCTTTTTTTAACAACCTAATTAAGTTATAGGATTATGATGCTTTTAAAAGTTAAATGATTATTGCCGAAATGTTTCATATATGTTTCAGATTTGACTCAATTTTTCGAAATTTATTGAATTTTTTAAGACTATTCTTATTGCATGTCAAAAAATATTCTTGTTGCCGTAGCTTGGCCATATGCAAGTGGCTCACGCCATCTTGGTCATATTGGAGGGGCTTATTTGCCTGCTGATATTTTTGCAAGATACAACAGAATGATTGGCAACAATGTAATAATGGTTTCAGGAAGCGATGTTCATGGAACTCCAATTACTGTTAGAGCAGACAATGAGGGTGTAGAGCCAATTGAAATAGTCAATAAATACCACAGTGAATTCTTAGATTATTGGAAAAAATTAAACATCCAATGGGACAACTACACAACAACAATGACTGATAATCATAAAGATGTATCGCAGGAAATGTTTTTGAAAATCAAAGAAAATGGATATATTGAAAAAAATAAAAGTATTCAAGCGTATGACGCAAAAGAGAATAAGTTTCTTCCAGATCGATACGTCGAAGGTGAGTGTCCAAAATGTAATTATCAAGAGGCTAGAGGTGACCAATGTGATAGTTGTGGAATAACATTGGACCCTGAAGAGCTAATAAATCCAAAAAGTAAGATCAGTGGTAATAATGCAGAGTTCAAAGAGACAGAACACTACTTTCTTAAACTAAGTAAATTAAATGACAAACTAGGAAATTGGCTAAAGAGTAGACAGGATTGGCGTCCACATGTAATTAATTTTTCAAAGTCTTTTGTAGAAGAAGGTCTACAAGATAGAGCGATTACAAGAGATCTCGATTGGGGAATAGATATTCCGGAAAATGAACTTGGAGAAGGAAAAAAAATCTATGTCTGGTTTGAAGCTGTAATTGGATATTTGTCTGCATCAAAAGAATGGGCAATCAACAATGGTACTCCGGATGCTTGGAAGGACTTTTGGTTAGATGAAAAGGCCGAATCATATTATTTTGTTGGTAAAGACAATGTTCCTTTTCATGCAATAATATGGCCTGCTATGTTGCTAGCCTATGGTGATTTAAATCTACCAACAAATGTTCCAGCTAATCAATATATATTAATTAAAGGCGAAAAGGCATCAGCAAGTAGAGGTGTTGGTAAAACATTAAACGATTATCTCGAAGAATGGAATCCTGATTCATTAAGATACTCTTTGGCAAGCATACTTCCGGAACAAAATGACTCTGAAATATCGGAAGACGAAATGATTAGAAGAAATAATGAAGAGCTTGTTGCAGCATGGGGTAATTTAGTTCAGAGAGTATTTTCACAGTACATTAACAACTTTGATATTTTAGATTTCGAATTTGAGCTTGAAGAAGTTGATAAAAAATTAATAGAAGAGGCTGAGGTTTGTTTTAATAACACAGGGAGTCTAATTGAGAAAGTTGAACTAAAAGCTTCACTTCAATCGATTATGGCTTATGTAAATAAAATTAATGCATATCTGAACCAAACTGAGCCATGGAAGGTAATTAAAGAGGATAAAAAAAGAGCGACTGCAATACTCTATAGTGCAATTACATGTATTGATGCATCTGCAACAATGTTTACTCCGTTTATGCCAACTTCATCTGAAAAAGTTTTACAGGCAATTCAAAAAGAAACAGATAATAATTGGTCTCTTAACAAAATAAAAAAAGGTGCCCAAATAGAAAATATTGGACACCTTTTTAAGAAAATTGATTAGCTTTTTGTAGCTTGAAAAACTTCGTCAATCTCATTTATTAAGCTCAGAAGCTCCTCACCCACTGTAGGATCCTCTGTCTTCTTGGCTTCTCCAGCTTTCTTAGTTGCATTCCAAAAAAGATCATGTACATTAGGAAATTTTTCAAGGTGTTCTGGTTTGAAATAGTCTGTCCATAAAACCCAAAGGTCTTTCTTAACTTCTTCAGCCATATCTTCTTTAATAGTTATGCATCTTTGTTTAAAGGCAGGATCATCGGAATCCTGATATTTTTTTGATGCATTGACAACTGACTCTGCATTAATTCTTGCTTGAGCAGGATCATAAACCCCACAAGGAAGATCGCAATGAGCGTATGCATATTTTTTAGGTTTAAATAAATTCATAAAACTCCTTTTTTCTATATTATAATTTGAAGTAGCAAATATGTTAAAAACAGTCGGAAGATTAATAAATTTAAAAACAATTTTTTTTGTAATATTGTATGTCATTTTAAAAAGAGAGAATAAATCGTTTACAACATACGAAATAAAAGAAGAGAGTATGAGTCCAGAATTATTGCCTGAAGATTATGTGCTTGCTACAAAAACAAATGAACCACTAAGTAGAGGTGACATTGTTATTTTTAAGAATTCAGAAAAAAGCATTGATGTAGTAAAAAGAGTTGTTGGGCTACCAGGTGAGACAATTTCAGCATCAAATAACGAACTCCTTGTTAATGGTAAGACTATTGAGGATCCTTGGGCGAAGACTGTAACAGATGATTTTATTGATTGTAATGTTGGGGAAAATGAAGTTTTTGTTTTGGGTGATCAGAGAAGACTTTCAACAAGTGATTCAAGAACCCTTGGGACTATAAATGCAACGGATTGCTTTAAACTAAAATATAGATATTGGCCCTACCAGAGAATAAAAGCATATGAATAATTCCTTGTTTTGTAGTTGGTGTAAAAACGAAATGGCATATATTCATGGTCACGCTGCATGCGTTAATAACTCCTGTGCAATGTTCGGACTTAATCAGGCCGAATGTTGTTCTGGTGAAAACATTGACAATTGTGTTGGAACGCAGCAAAATGAAATTGCATTATCCCCGCAAAGATTACAATAAATTTATAGGGAATATTTATGGAAATTGAAAACAAAACAGTTGAGTCTATTCCTGCAGTAACCATAAGGTTTGCAGGTGATTCAGGTGATGGTATGCAACTTGTTGGTACACGTTTTACTGACACGTCTGCAATATTTGGAAATGATTTAGCAACACTTCCAGCATTTCCTGCTGAAATTAGAGCACCTCAAGGTACAATCGCTGGTGTATCATCATTCCAAGTTCAAATAGCTGATTTCGATATCCTTACACCTGGTGATAATCCAGATGTGTTAGTTGCAATGAACCCTGCTGCTTTGAAAGCCCATTTACATGACCTGGCTCCAAATGGAATGCTAATTTTAAATGAAGATGCTTTTGAAGAAAAAAATATTACAAAAGCAGGATATAAAGTAGATCCGAGACAATCTGGCGAACTAGACGGATATAGAGTATTTCAGGTTCCAATGGAAAAACTAACCAAGGAAGCTTTAGAAGAATTTGATTTACCAGGTAGAGCGGTTTTAAGATCAAAAAATATGATTGCTCTTGGTTTGATATCATGGACATTTAACAGGCCTCTTGAAGACACAGAAAATTGGATCAATGATAAGTTCGGTAAGCTTCCAGAGGTTGCAAAAGCTAATATTAAAGCACTAAAAACTGGTTACAACTTTGGTATAACTGTTGAGGCATTTCACCATACGTATGTTGTTGAGAAGGCTTCACTCCCACCAGGCGAATACACAAACATTAATGGAAATATAGGGTTAAGTTGGGGTTTAATTGCTGCTGCTAAGAAAGCAAATCTAGATTTATTTTATGGCAGCTACCCTATTACACCAGCATCAGATATTTTGCATGAACTCTCAAAACATAAAAACTTTAATGTCATTACTTTTCAAGCAGAAGATGAAATCGCAGCTGCTGCTGCTGCTGTTGGCGCTTCATTTACGGGAAAGCTTGCAGTTACAGGTACGAGTGGTCCAGGATTAGCTCTTAAAAGTGAAACAATATCTTTGGCATTATCTGCAGAACTGCCGCTGGTCATTGTAAATGTACAAAGAGGTGGGCCTTCTACTGGGCTTCCTACTAAACCTGAACAATCAGATCTTATGTTTGCTTTATATGGAAGGCATGGAGAATCTCCCCTTCCTGTTATAGCGGCGAAGTCACCATCTCATGCTTTTTATGCTGCTTATGAAGCTTCAAGAATTGCATTAAAGTACATGACCCCAGTAATTTTATTATCCGACAACTATGTAGCAACTGGTTCTGAACCATGGAACCTTCCAAGAATTGAGGAATTAAACAATTTAGATACAAATATCATTACAAAACTCAACACAGAAGATGGCTTTTTGCCATTCTTAAGAAACGTAGATACGTTTGCTAGACCATGGGCATTACCTGGTACTCCGGGTCTAGAATACAGAGTTGGTGGTCTTGAAAAAGAGGAAGGTACTGGAAATGTTTCTTATGACGCTGCAAACCATCAATATATGACAGACATGAGAGCATGGAAAGTCTCCAACATAGCAAATGATATTGATAAGTTGGAAATTTATGGCGATGAATCTGCTGATACATTAGTGCTTGGTTGGGGTTCAACTTATGGAGGAATTACACAAGCAGTTAATAGATTAAATGAAAAAGGTGTCAAGGTCGCAAGTGCTCATTTTGTTCACATTAATCCATTCCCCGACAACACACTTGAAGTCATATCAAAATTTAAGAAAGTCATCATTCCTGAGTTAAATACTGGACAACTACTTAAATTAGTACGAGAGGCCTTTTTAGTTGATGCACGAGGAATTAATAAAGTTTCAGGTGAGCCATTTACTGCTCAAGAGCTAACGGATAAAATTGAGGAAAAAATTAATGAGTAAAATACCTGTTACCTATAAAAGATCAGACATGCAAAGTGACCAAGAGGTCAAGTGGTGTCCTGGTTGTGGTGACTACACAATTCTTGCGTCAGTCCAAAATTTCATGGCTGAGATGGGTATTTCAAAAGAAAAAATAGTTTTCGTCTCTGGAATTGGTTGTGCAGCTAGATTTCCATATTATATGAATACATACGGTGTTCACTCAATTCATGGTAGAGCTCCGGCAGTTGCTACTGGTGTATCGGTAGCGAATCCAGATTTATCTGTGTGGGTTGTCTCTGGTGATGGTGACTCACTATCTATTGGAGGTAATCACTTAATTCATGCTCTTCGTAAAAACGTAAATATCAAAATTCTTATGTTCAATAATCAGATTTATGGACTCACTAAAGGTCAGTACTCTCCTACAAGTGAAGAAGGTAAAAAGACTAAGTCATCACCTTTTGGATCAGTAGAGATGCCCCTCAATCCAATGAGTCTTGCATTAGGTGCTGAAGCAACTTTTGTAGCAAGGTCCATTGATATGGATAGAGATCTTACTGCAGGCATTTTAGAAGAAGCCAAAAACCATAAAGGTTCTGCTTTTGTAGAGATTTATCAAAACTGTAATGTCTTCAATGATAAAGCCTTTGAACAGTTGACCAATAAAGAGACAAAAGTAGCAAATAGAATTAATTTAGTGCATGGTGAGAAAACAGTTTTTGGAGAAGATGGACACAAAGCAGTAGTTATCAGAAATGGTATTGCGCAAATTGTTGACACTAAAGATGTCGATGAATCTGAAATATATGTTCATAACATTCATCCACTTGGTGTATTTAGAAAAGTCCAGAGAGACACCTTTACCGAAGAGGTTCATGGTCAAATCGACGACGCCAAAGAACAAAAAGGTGAAGGTGAGTTAGATAAGCTTATACGCTCTTTAGGAACTTGGGACGTAAGTTAAATTTTAAAATATTACTTTAAACTCTGAGCCTTCTCCAAATTGGCTAATCAATTTAATGACACCACCATTACGTTCTACAGCATGTTTTACTATTGATAAACCAATTCCTGTACCACCAAGTGATCTAGACCTGCCTTTATCTACTCTGTAAAACCTCTCAAAGATTCTTTCTTGGTCTGTAGTTGCAATTCCTCTACCTTTATCAACAACACTCAAAACAACATTTGACTCATCTTTAAATAACTTTATATTTATTTCCTTGTCTAATTCTGAGTAATTACAAGCATTCCTTAATAGATTTCTAATTATCATAGAAAAGTCATTAGGATCAATCGAAAATTCAATGTCTTCAGATTCAAAAACAACTCGATTTTTATTTTCATTAGATAAAAATCCAATTTCAGCATCAATGATTGAGTTCAAGCTTACTAGTTCTTTTTCTGGATTATTGACTTCAAGTTGTGAAAGGTCCAAAAGATCTGAGAGTAGTAGTGTCATTCTCTGACTATCTTGTAGAATTTGATTCATAAATCTTTTAGCATCTTCAATCTCAGAATTTTCTAATGCTGAAATAGCTGTCTCAACAGCTAATTGAATAGAAGTTACAGGTGTCTTTAGTTCATGTGAAGCATTGGCAATGAACTCTTGTTTTAGCTTATCTATGTCTTGATTATCTTTATCCATCATTTACTAATTTATATCCAACTCCCCTAACAGTTATTAATCTTTTAGGTTTTTTTGGATCAACTTCAATTTTCTCTCTAATTCTTTGTATGTGCACATCAAGGGTTTTTGTATTTCCAATAAAAGAATATCCCCATATTTCATCAAATATCTGTTCTCTTGACATTAAATTTCCTTGATTCTCGCAAAACGCGTACAACAGCTCAAACTCTCTTGGTGTTAAATCAATCTTATTATTGTCAACTTTTGCTTCGTATTTCGATAAATTAATTTCAATATTGCCAGCTTTAACTGACTTTTCCTTTGTTGAGGTTTTAGAAGTCGTACGTCTTAGGACCGCTCTCACTCTACTCATCAATTCACGCACTGAGAATGGTTTCGTAACATAGTCATCGGCGCCTAATTCTAATCCAGCTACTCTATCTGCCTCACTGTCTTTTGCAGTCACCATAATAATTGGTACATCAGAACTTTTTCTTATGGACCTACATATATCAAGTCCCGAAATCTGTGGAAGCATTAAATCTAAAATAACTAAATCAAAAGACTCTTCACCAAAAATCTCTAAAGCAATAGGTCCTTCATCAACATGTGTAACGGAAAAGCCTTCTTGTTTTAAGTTATAAATTACGGGTTCGGCAATGCTGTGTTCATCTTCAACTAATAAAATTTTACCCGACATTAAAATTCTTCAAATTTACCAGTCACAAGGAAGTGAGTTAATTCACAAATATCAACTGCGTGATCGCCACCTCTCTCTAATGTACGAATACAAGTGACAAGTCTAAATAATCCATTGAATAAATCTTCATTCCCAGCTATTTTTGGTGCTTCTTCTAGCATTGCGTTATAAAGTCTATTTACTTGATTATCTTTTTCGGCTGTTGCTAAAGCTAGGTCTTTATCTCTATTTTTTAAACTTTCCATAGCGGAGGAAGCCATATCAATTACTAAATCCCCCATTTCTACTACAGTTGCATGTATTGTCTCTGGTACTGGTGAATCAAAAATTTCTTGTGTTGTATTTCCAAGATAAACAGCCAAATCACCAAGGCGCTCTAAGTGTAAACTTGCTTGCAAAATAGATGTAGAAAGTCTTAAGTCTGTTGCTACAAGTTGCTCTGTGGCCATAAGCTCAACCCAGTCTTGGTCAATTTTAAGGTAAGCCGCATCAATTTCATCATCTTTTTCTATTGTTGCTATTGCTCTATTAACGTCTTTATCCTCTAAAGCCCTAACGCCATCTACTAGAGCATCTAAAACAAGCCTGCCCATTAAATGTAGATCTGTTTCAAGGTTTTCGATCTTTTCTTGTAAACTCATCCGAACCTGCCTGATATATATTGTTCTGTTAACTCCTTATCAGGAGTAGTAAACATAACACTTGTTTCATTGAACTCAACTAATTCTCCAGTTCTTCTTTTTCCATCATCAGAGGTTTTCGTTGTAAAAAATGCGCATGAGGTCTTCTATTTTTTTTGTTGCTACAGGGTCTAATGCAGAGCAAGGCTCATCCATTAAAATTGTATCTGGCTCAACTGCAATTGTCCTGGCAATGCATAATCTTTGTTGTTGACCACCAGATAGTTCTAATGCATTTTTGTCTAAATCATCCTTAACTTCATCCCATAATGCTGCTTGAGTTAATGCTTTCTCAACTCGATCATCCATGTTATCAGTCATGTTGTTAACTTTAAGTCCAAAAGTAATATTCTCTTTTATAGTTTTTGGGAATGGATTAGGTTTTTGAAAAACCATTCCTATTCTTCTTCTGACCTGAACTGGGTCAACCATTTTGTCGTATAAATCAACTCCCTGATATGTTATTGTTCCATTAACTTTTGCACCTAATATAAGATCATTCATCCTGTTAAATGATCTTATTAATGTGCTTTTTCCACAACCTGAGGGCCCGATAAAAGCAGTAATTTTGTTTTTAGTAATATCCATATTTACATTTTTGATTGCGACAAAGTCTCCATAACTTACAGATAGGTCTGTTACATTAAATACGCTTTCACTATTGACCTGAACTGTTTCTTTAGTTTCCACTATTTGTCTCCTTTATAAATATCACTATAAATCCTTCTCGTATCTGTTTCTAATAAATATGGCTAGTGAGTTCATGATTAATAATAAACCCAAAAGTAAGATGATTCCAGCTGAAGCTGTTTCCTTCCATTCAGCCTGAGGATATCCAATCCAGTTATAGACTTGGATTGGAATAGCAGTAAAACCACTTAAAGGGGTATCAGGAAAATAATTAACATAAGTCAAAGCACCCATAAAAATTAATGGAGCAGTCTCTCCAATTGCTCGGGAGAGTCCGAGGACCATCCCAGTTACCATTCCTGGAATTGCAGAAGGTACAACCTGTCTAAAAACTGCCTGAAATTTGGTAGCTCCAAGTGCTAAAGCACCCTGGCGTATTGTGTCTGGAACAGCCTTAAGAGCCTCTCTAGATGCCACAATGACCACTGGAAGAATTAGTAACGTTAATGTTAATCCACCTGATAGAACAGATCTTCCAAATCCAGCTAAACGCACAAACACTGCAAGCCCCAGTAAACCATAAATAACTGAAGGGACTCCTGCCAAGTTAGTTAAATTTAATTCAATAAACCTTGTTATTTTATTTTTTGGGGCAAATTCTTGAAGATATATAGCCGCTCCTGTACCAAAAGGAAATGTTACAGAAACAACTATTATCATAAGCCATACTGTCCCAGCAAAAGCTGGGCCGATACCAGCTCTATCTGGATAACGTGAATCTAATGTTGTTAAAAAATCTATAGGATTATCAATTTGTATTTTTGTAATGAGACCAACCTCATAATCTGATGTCAATCTTGTAGTCCCAGTAGAAAGTACATCATAGATTAAGGTCATCAAAGTTAAAATAGCAATCGTTACACATATATATAATGTAAAGAGGAATAAACTTTCTTTGATAGCATTTTCAGCTTTCTTGCCGGTTATAAGTGTTTCGTTACTCATATTCTTTTCTATACTTTCTGGCAATATAATCAGAACCTATATTCAAAATAAAAGTCATAATAAATAAAGTTATACCAAGTGCGAATAAAGCATTATAAGCAGTAGTGCCATGAGGTGTGTCACCAAGAGATACATTTACTATTGAAGATGTTATCGTGTACATTGCACTTCTTGGATCTAAGTTTAATTCAGGATACTGCCCACCTGCAATGGTAACAATCATTGTCTCGCCTATAGCTCTTGAAAAACCTAATATAAATGAAGCAATAATGCCTGAAAGAGCTGCAGGAAACATAATTTTAAGTGATGTAATTCTTCTAGTAGCACCAAGTGCTAATGACCCATTTCTCAAAGAATTTGGAACTGCATTGAGAGCATCATCAGAGATAGAGGCGACTGTAGGTATTATCATGATACCAACAGCGATACCTGCCGACAAAGCATTAAATACTCCCGTACCTGGAATAAATCTCTGAATTATATTCGGAGTAATCCAGTTAAGCGCGAAGTAACCAAATACTACAGTAGGAACACCTGCTAATACTTCTAAGACTGGTTTTATAACTTTTCTTGTTCTTTTTGTTGCAAATTCAGATAAATATATAGCTGAAAATAACCCTAGAGGAAAAGAAATGAGACAAGCAATAACAGCTATGTAAAGAGTTGAGGAAATCAAAACAATAACACCGTATTCGGGATTTTGGAAAGTAGGAGTCCACCTAGTTGCAGTAAAATACCCTTTGAAAGTTACTGCTGGATCTTGAAAAAAATTAATAGCTTCAGTTAATAATGTGAAAATAATTGAGATGGATATAAGAATTGCGGCAAAAGCAGAGGCTGTAATAAAAAATTTTACAATTTTTTCAATTGGACGTGTAATTGTTTTCGTAAGTTGGCTACGAAGGTCATTTTCATTTTCCATAATTTGATATTTTTATTGTAGTTTGTGAGGGCAAATGTGCCCTCACAAATTACTATTTTTTAATTAAAGTGACTATCCCCTACTAAACGCTGACCAAGACATTAATGATGCCATTTTTTGTTCAGCTAACATAGGTACATAACCTACTGCAGGTACAATTGCGTCCATAGCTACAAAGTAGAAATCGACAAATTCTCTAACTGCAGACATTCCTTTTGCAGACTCAGCTATATAGATGAAAAGTGGTCTTGCTAAGAAATAATTTCCTTCAAATGCTGCTTCAGGTGGTTGACATCCATCTCCAGCATCTACTTCAACAGCAGCATAATATGCGAGTCCAAAGTATCCTAAACCACCAGCTGATCCAGATACACCGTTTACAAGAACGTTGTCATCTTCTGATGCTGTGTAGTCGGAACGGCTACCGCCATTATCTTCTGTTAACTCTTCATTGAAGAAGTCAAAAGTTCCAGAGTCAGTACCAGGACCATAAAGGTCAAGTGCTACGTCTGGGAAGCCTGCTCTTACTTGACTCCAGTTTGTAATAGTGCTGTCTGCACCCCAAATTGAAGTAAGTTCTGCAGTTGTAAGACATGTAGCCCAGTCATTTGATGTTGGAACAACAACTGAAAGTGCATCAATACCTACTTGTACTTCTAAATAGTTAACTCCGTTTTCTTCACATAATGCTTTCTCTTTGTCTTTGATTGGACGAGAAGCATCTGAAATCATTGTTTCACCAGGGCAGAATTTCTTGAATCCTCCACCAGTTCCTGAAACACCAACAGATATGTTGACATTAGGATGCACTGCTGTGAACTCTTCTGCTACAGCCTGGGTAATAGGGAAAACAGTTGATGAACCATCAATTAAGATTTCACCAGACAGTGGTTTTCCTGTAACAACTTGCCAATACTCTAATTGTCTTGCAGCGGCGTCAGGCAACATTGGAATGTAACCGACAGCTTCTACAATTGGATCTAATGAGTCAAAGTAAAAATCAACAAAAGCTTTGATGACTGGATCATTTGCTTTTGCATCATTCACATAAATAAATAATGGTCTTGCAAGTCCATATGTACCAGTAAAGGCTCCTTCTGGACCAACACATCCATCTCCAGCATCTACTTCAACAGCAGCAAGCTTGTCTTTGTTCTCTTCATAATATGCGAGTCCAAAGTATCCTAAACCACCAGCTGATCCAGACCAGGACCATAAAGGTCGATTGCTACATCTGGGAATGAACTTCTTACTTGATTCCAACTAGAAACTGTGCTGTCAGCACCCCATATAGCACCTAACTCTTCAGTTGTTAGACATGTAGCCCAATCATTTGATGTTGGAACAACAACTGATAGTGCGTCTACACCAACTTGAAGTTCGGTATATGTAGTGCCATTTTCTTCACAGAGATTTCTCTCTTTGGCTTTAATAGGTCTTGAAGCATCAGATATATCTGTTTCTCCAGGGCAAAATTTCTTGAATCCTCCACCAGTTCCTGAAACACCAACAGATATCTGAACATCTGGGTTAAGAGCTGTAAATTCTTCAGCTACAGCTTGTGTTATAGGGAACACAGTTGAAGATCCATCGATTAAGATTTCACCAGTTAAACCTGATGATCCATCAGAAGAAGATGCAGCAGTTGTTTGAGTAGCTGATTCTTCTCCACCTGATTCCTCAGCTTCTTCAGCAGCATCGTCGCTACCGCCACCACAGGCAGCAAGGACAAGTACCATCACAAGAAGCAGAGACCAGAATTTAGATTTTGATCTAATCATGGATTTCCTTTCTTTAATTTAATTAAATTAACTGCTTCCAAGATATTCATGACAGGTAAACGTAAAGTAAACAAAAAATATACGTTAAGTTAATGACTTTTTTTAGATTAAATCTGTTTCTGAAGACCAAGACCCTCTATTGAAAGCAAGTATGTAGTTTTCATATCCTAAAAAATCCTCTTTAAATTCATCTGGAATATTAAAACCCCACCAGTCATCTTTAAACTGACTTCGATGAGCTTTCATCGATTTAATTTTATGTTCAACATACTTTGTTCCATCAACCTCAACATCTATATCGTCATGTTCACTGCCAATGGGGTTAAATCTATTAAATTCTTCTTCTGAAATAATTCCAGCATCAAACATCTGTTGTCTTCTAGATTGCATTCTTTTTTTAGACCAGGCACTGTAATAAAGACGCTCTGGAATCCATACTTCTTGACCATCTTTTAGAGGAAATTTATCTAAATCACTAGCTGCAAAGAAGGCTGCGGTTCCGATTCTATGTGTCTGGATATGATCTGGATGACCATATCCACCAAAAGGATCATATGTGATTAAAGCATCTGGTTTATATTTTCTAATTATGTCGACTAATTTTCCTACAGGATCAAAATAGTTCTGTCTCCAGAAACAATCTGGATCATCATTTTCACTAGTACCCATCATTCCAGAATCTTTAAAACCCATCCACTCATACTCTTTTACACCAAGTGCTTCAAGGCTTGCCTCTAACTCTTTTCTTCTCATTTCAGCGAGTTTAGGGAAAAGCTCTTCTGGATTATCGTAGTTATGAATTTCACCAGCAGAACCATCGGTTGCAGTAGCTACTACAACTCTGTGACCTTCGTCTGCATATTTTGCTAGCGTAACTCCAGTCGAAACGCTCTCATCATCTGGATGAGCGTGAAATGCTAGAAGAGATGACATTATTACTCTGGAAAGGCTTTTTTAGCTAACTCTTGACCAACTTCAACAGCTTTTTCGTGATCTCCATCAATCTTTTCAACAAGTTCGCCTAGAACAATTACTTTCTCTCCAGTTATTTGTAGAATTCCACCAGAAATTGCAAAGCTTGTTCTTGTATTATCGTGTTCAATGGTTAATCCACCAGGTACTAAAGTTGCAACTGTTTGTTCATGACCTTCAAGAATTCCTATTTCTCCATTTGGAGTTCTTGAAATAACCATAGTTGCATCTCCTGAGAAACAATTCTCCTCTGGTGAGACAACCTCGACAAACATTAAACGCTTTCTTCTAGTTCTTTAGCTTTGGACATGACTTCATCAAGTCCACCAGTCATATAAAAAGCCTGCTCAGGGACTGAGTCTAGCTCTCCACTTAAAATTGTCTTAAACGCTTCAACTGTGTCCTTAATGGATACGAATTTACCCTCAATACCTGTGAACTGTTCAGCAACAAACATAGGTTGTGATAAGAATCTCTGAATTCTTCTCGCACGTCCAACTATTTGCTTATCTTCTTCTGATAATTCATCAATACCAAGAATTGCAATAATATCTTGCAAGTCATTGTATCTCTGAAGTACTCTCTGAACCTCTCTGGCTGTGTTGTAATGATCATCACCAACAACACCTGGATCCAAAATTCTTGACGAAGAGTCAAGAGGATCAACAGCTGGATAAATACCAAGGTCAGCAATAGTTCTAGACAACACTGTTCTTGCATCTAAGTGAGCAAAAGCTGTGTGTGGTGCAGGGTCAGTAATGTCGTCTGCAGGCACATACACTGCTTGTAGTGAAGTAATAGATCTACCTTTAAGAGAGGTAATTCTCTCTTGCAAAAAACCCATCTCGTCTGCAAGTGTTGGTTGATAACCCACAGCAGATGGCATACGTCCTAATAATGTAGAAACCTCAGAACCTGCCTGAGAGAATCTGAAAATGTTATCAATAAACAATAGAACGTCTTGCTTTTCTTCATCTCTGAAATACTCAGCCATAGTGAGTGCCGACAATGCAACTCTTAATCTAACTCCAGGTGGTTCGTCCATTTGACCGAATACAAGTGCAGTTTTATCAATAACTCCAGATTCTTGCATTTCTCTAAACAAGTCATTACCTTCACGTGTTCTTTCTCCAACACCAGCGAAAACTGATACGCCACCGTGTTGTGTTGCTACTCTGTTGATCATCTCTTGAATAAGAACTGTCTTACCAACACCAGCACCACCGAATAGACCAATCTTTCCACCTTGAACATATGGCATTAAAAGATCAATAACTTTAATTCCTGTCTCAAACATTTCATTTTGAGCAGTTACTTCTTCATATGGAGGTGGTTGTCTATGAATTGGCCATTTTTGTTTTACACCAATTGAGCTTGTTTCCACATCTAATGTTTCACCCCAAACATTGAATATGTGACCTAATGTTTCTTGTCCAACAGGGACTGAGATGGGAGCTCCTGTATCAGAGACTTCTGCACCTCTTCGTAAACCATCTGTACCTTGCATAGAAATTGCACGAACTCTTCCTTCTCCAAGGTGCTGTGCAACCTCTAAAACGATTGTGCTTTTGGAACCATCAATTTCTACATCTACTTCAAGTGCATTTGTAATTTCTGGCAAAGAATCCTGTGCAAATGCAACGTCAACGACTGGACCTGCAATTTTTACAACTCTGCCTAAACTATCGCTCATTTATTTTCTCCTTATCCTGCTAGAGCTTCCGCTCCACCTACAATTTCTGAAATCTCAGTAGTAATTTCAGCCTGTCTAGCTTGATTACTTTGACGTGATAAAATCTTGATTAACTCCTCTGCATTCTCAGTTGCTGCTTTCATAGCTCTCATTCTTGCTGCATGCTCTGAAGTAGATGCATTAAGTAATGCAGAAAATATTGTTGCATTTGTGTATTTTGGAATAATATTACTTAATACTTGGTTTGCTGAAGGTTCAAAGGTATAGCCTCCAACTGACTCAATCTCTTTTGCAATCTGCTCTACCTCAAATGGGAGGACAGTTTTATATAGTGCTGTTTGTGTCATAGCAGACTGATATTCTGTGTACACAAGTTCAATTTGGTTAGTTTTTCCCTCATAGAACTCTTCAACTAACGGAGTCATTATTTGTAAAGCATTTTCGAAATTAGGTTCATCAGTTATGCCTTCATAGTTCTGTTTAGGTTCAACATTTCTATATTTGAAATATCCATTTGCTTTTTTTCCAACAGTGACAATCTCTACTTGGTTACCTAGATTTTCATACTCACCTTTTCTTATCTCAGCAAGTTTTAAAATGTTGGTGTTATACGCACCCGCAAGTCCACGATCTGAAGTAATAACAACAAGTGTTATCTTTTTTGTTCCTTCAATCGCAGGAGAAGTTGGCATCTCACCACTCCCTGTAAGTTCTTCAACAATCTGAGCGAGTAAGTTTGTGTAATTATTGGAAGAGGTAAGTCTTTGTTGTGCTTTTACAATTCTTGAAGAAGCAATAAGTTCCATTGCACGTGTTATCTTTTTAGTGGATTTAACACTCTTAATTCTTCTATTTATGATTCGTAATTCAGCACTTGCCATAATTTACTCTTCTTTTTTCTCCAATGTACTTACAAAAGCTTCAACAGCAGCTTTTAATTCTTCTCCAGGCAATTCACCTGTTGTTTTAATTGAATTAATAACATCGGAGTGTCTTGTTTTCACAAAGTCAATCAAATCTTGTTCAGCTTGTGGTATATCAGCTGGATCCACTACATCAAGGAATCCCTCTGTTACTGCGTAAAGTGAAACCACTTGCTCTTCCATAGGTACTGGTTGATACTGTGGCTGTTTTAACAACTCAACAACTCTTCTACCTCTATCAAGCTGTGCTTGAGATGCTGCATCTAAGTCAGATCCGAACTCAGCAAATGCCTCTAACTCCCTGAACTGTGCAAGGTTAATTCTTAAAGGACCAGAAACTTTTTTCATAGCCTTAGTCTGTGCTGCACCACCAACTCTTGATACTGATGTACCAGGGTTTACAGCTGGTCTTACACCAGAATAAAAGAGCTCTGATTCCAAATAAATCTGGCCATCTGTAATGGAAATCACGTTAGTTGGAATGAATGCTGAAACGTCACCAGCTTTTGTCTCAATAATTGGGAGACCAGTTAGTGACCCTCCGCCAAGCTCTTCACTTACTTTTGCACAACGCTCTAATAATCTTGAGTGAAGATAGAAAACATCACCAGGATAGGCCTCTCTTCCAGGAGGTCGTCTTAGAAGTAATGAAATCTGGCGATATGCAATAGCTTGTTTGGATAAGTCGTCAAAAACAATTAGTCCGTGTTCGCCATTGTACATCCAGTGCTGACCAATAGCTGAACCAGCATAAGGTGCATACATCTGCAATGCTGCAGCTGCAGAAGCTGGCGCATTAACGATAACAACTTTGTCAAGTACTCCCTCTTGTTCAAATCTCTCCACAACTTCAGCTACTGTTGATGATTTCTGGCCGATAGCAACGTAAATACACTTTACGTCAGTATCTTTTTGATTAATTATTGTATCGACAGCAACAGCAGTTTTTCCGATCTGCCTGTCACCAATAATAAGCTCTCTTTGGCCTCTTCCAATTGGAATCATGGAGTCAATAGCCTTTATACCAGTTTGAAGTGGTTCTCCAACAGGTTGTCTTTCAACAACAGAAGGTGCTTGAAGCTCTAGACGTCTTCTTTCGGTAAACTCTATTGGACCTTTGCCATCGATTGGGTTTCCTAGTGGATCTATAACTCTTCCTAAAAATCCATCTCCAACTCCAATAGAAAGTACTTCACCAGTTTGCTTAACAGGATTTCCTTCTTCAATATGATTGGAGTCACCCATCAAAACAACACCAATTGAATCTTCTTCTAAGTTAAGAGCAACTCCGACTAATCCACCAGGGAACTCGAGTAGCTCAGATGCCATCACATTCTCTAAACCTTTTACTCTTGCAACACCATCTGCAATAGCTGATACATAACCAACTACGTCATCTTTTACAGAATCTTTCCAGTCTCCAAGAGTAGACTTTAATGAATCTGATATCGCTTTAGCATCAATATTAAGATCGCTCATTCTACCTACCTTCTAATACAGTTTTAATTTCTGAAAACTTTGATGAGAGAAGACTGTCAAAAGTTCTCTCCCCTACACTTACACTTATTCCGCCAATAACATCTGGATCAACTTCGACACTGAGCTCAACATCAGTTCCTAATTTTGCTTTTATGGCTTTTTGCAGCGCTTTTTGAGTCTTTGTATCAAGCTCAATTGCTGTAACTACTTTTGCTACAGATGCGCCTCTTTTGTTGGCTATAAAATTTGCAACATTTGATTCAATATCAATCAAATTATCTGCATATCCTTGAGATATTGTCAGGGTTACAAGGTCTACAGTTAACGGTAGAACTCTTGTGCTTAATAGCTTTTGTACAGCTTCAATCTTTTTTTCAACAGGTATACCGAAATTTCTAAATACATCTAATGCTTCAGAACTATCAGACAATGATTTGAAAACTTGGAGGATTTCGTTTTCAACTCTTTCTGATTCATCAGATGATGAGATTATTTCAACTAAACCTTTTGAGAAAGACTCTACTGACATCTTGCTAATTACCCCATATCCTTGATAAATTTATCAATCAATTTTTGTTGATCTTTTTTAGTCATTGAAGATGCAACTTTTTGAGATATTTCTAATGAAAGATCTGCAACTTCACTTTTAAGCTCTGTTGATACTCTTTCTTTTTCAGCTTCTGAATCAGATTTTGCTTTTTCAACAATTGAATCTGCTTCTTTTTTTGCTTCAGCAATCATGTCTTCTTTTATTTTTTCAGCAGCAGCTTTACCTTCATCTATGATTTTCTGAACCTCTGCATCAGCATTTGAAACCAGTTCATCATATTCTGACTTTGATTTCTCTGCTTCAGCTTTAGTCTCTTCAGCCTCTTTTATTTGACCTTCTATTGCAGAAGCTCTATTTTCAAGAGTTTCATTTAATGCAGGAAGTGCCCATTTCCAAATAAAGAAAAATACAATTGCAAAAGCTGCCACACCAGCAACTAACTCTGATGTCGCAGGAAGAAGAAGATCTATTCCTGATCCTGATTCTTCAGCTTCTGCTAATAAAATTTCTAAATTCATGTTCACTCTTTTACTCCTATACCAAGAAGAATAGAACGAATCCAATAAGTGCTAGTGCCT
>LULJ01000124.1_pt1 | contig 43349 bp, 43 predicted proteins | sample 728171 | NCBI WGS metagenome assembly LULJ01 (sample SAMN03860292, study PRJNA289734) | marine metagenome | biome: seawater column; feature: ocean; material: water; isolation source: Red Sea water column Station 169 - depth 25m | place: Saudi Arabia: Red Sea | collected 2011-10-15 | depth 25 m
ATGGTTTTTCAAAACTATGCACTGTATCCTCATATGTCTGTTTATGACAACATGGCCTTCTCTCTTAAGCTTCGGAAATTTCCAAAAGATGAAATTGACCAAAAAGTTAAAGATGCTGCAAAAACTTTAGAAATAGACGAGTTGTTAGAAAGAAAACCAAAGGCTTTATCTGGTGGTCAGAGACAAAGAGTTGCTATGGGAAGAGCAATTGTGAGAAGCCCACAAGCATTTTTAATGGACGAACCGTTATCTAATTTAGATGCTAAATTGCGTGTTCAAATGAGAGCTGAATTAGGACAGCTTCATTCACAACTTGAGACTACTACCTTATATGTTACACATGACCAAGTTGAGGCAATGACTATGGGTGATCGTGTTGCGGTTATAAGAAAAGGTGTTCTCCAACAAATAGACACACCAAGAGAAATTTATTTATATCCAAAAAATATTTTTGTAGCGGGATTTATAGGAAGTCCAGCTATGAACTTTGTATATGCAGACATCAAAACATCCGCAAAAGGAACGACATTGATTTTTGGTAACGATAAAATTTTGGCTAAAGATGCTCCCGGGGCCCTAAAAAAGTTTGAGGGAAAACAAATTGTTCTTGGAATAAGACCAGAAGCTTTTGAAGATTCCGTATATGCAAACAAAAAAGAGTTTACAGAAGAGATAAATATTGATGTATCTCTTTTAGAACAACTTGGTTCAGATACTTACATTCATTTTTTCAAAGATATAAAACCTGTACAAACTGAAGCTATTGAAGAAATTTTAGCTGATGAAGGTGAAGATATATCAGTATTAGGAACACAGACAAAATTCATTGCAAGAATTAATCCAAATGCGACTATAGAAGAAGGGGAAAACATAAACCTCGCAATTGATCCAACAAAATTGCATTATTTTGATCCTGAAACTGGGATGGCTATAACTTAAATTTCTCTATCAAGTTGGTTTAGAAGTTTAACTAAATTTTGAGGACCTTCTCTAATATATTCTCTAAAGAGCTCCCACAACAAGTTTGAACCAATGGATCTAGCCATGATTTCTGAAGCATCATATCTGAATAAATCTTTTTGTAATGCATCATGAACAATTGAGTACTCAAACTTTGTTAATTCATTATTTATTATTTGTTTATTAAAATTTTGATTAGCAGATATAAATTCTGTGTCTTGGTAAGACGACCAAATTTCACCAAAATTTTTTGAAAGAATTTTAGAAATGACTATCTTTGATAATTCATTATCTTTTGTCAAAACTATATTGTCTCCAATACCTACCACAGAATTTTCAAAATTTATTTTTGGTACGTTAGTTACCGCAAAGTCTCTTAAGTATCGATAATCCTCAGGAATATAGTATCTAAAATAATGTCCACTCCAAGACATAAAGCACTCTGTTGAGTCATCTAACAATACCTTAGGGAGATTTCTAAACTCTTTATCTGTTATTGAGCCTGGACCATTATATATATGATTATCGTAAAATATAAAATCTTCAATATGTTTAATTGATAAGAAAATTTTTACATTTGAAGCATTAATTTTTAGCTTTGACCATTCATCATATACTTTTGGACCGTATTTTGTTAAAAGCACATCTTCCATCCAGTTGGTCTGAACCCAACCTGTAGAAGCGGCGCTTTCTGAATTCGCACACCATGGGCTTGTACCATTATCTGCAATTTTCTTTGTACTTTCAAGTAAGGTTTCAAAGCTATCAAATTTAACATTATGTTGTTCAAATTTTGAAATGTCATACCAAATTAATGAATTTGGGAATAACCTTGTCCAGCCTCCGTAAATACTATCTTCATGAGAAACAATAGAGATCAGGTGATTTGGATATAAATTGAAAATTGAGTTGTTATCTACAAGTACATCATCCAGACTGTATATCAATTTTCTTTCAGCGAGATTAACTACTCCTTGAGGATTTGGAATTATAGCAATTGAACTTGAGCTATTTGGATTATCTATAATGAAAGTCTCAGCATCAGAAACTAGTTCATATTTAATTTTTATTCCAAGTTCATTTGCAATAATATTCAGTTCTTCAACAAAATATTGTTGCTCATGAAATTCAGGTCCAATAATCACTACTTCTGGTGGATCATTTGCAAAAAGTGAGAATATAGTAGTAATTAAAACAGTTAGAGAAAAAAATATTATTTTCTTATTCAAAGTTTAATCCCATAATAAAGCTGCACCTCTTACACCGCTTGAAGACCCATGTTTCGATTTTACAATTGGAGTGTTAAAAAAATTAGAGGCAATATATGGAATAATTCTTTTTGGCACTTCTTCATACAACTCTTCAATATCTGACATCCCACCACCACAAACAATTACATCTGGATCTAAGATGTTTACAATAGAGCTAAATGAACGTGCTGTTCGCTCAAAATATTTATCCATTATTTGACTTGAAGTTTTGTCACCGTTTCTAAAGAGTTCAACGATATCTTTGGATGATTTATTTTCATTTGTAACAAATGAATAGTAGTTCTCTAGACCAGGACCAGAGAGAAATACTTCAATAGCTCCAACACGTCCACAATGCCTTTTGACAGATTTCTCATATTCGTCCATTGGTCCAGGTATAGGGTTTTGTCCCCACTCTCCAGTTAACCTATTTGGCCCACCTACTAATTGATTTTTAAACGTATACCCTGCACCAACTCCGGTTCCTAAAATAACTGCGAATACTGAATCATAATTCATACCTGAACCATCAATAGATTCAGATACTGCAAGACAATCAGCATCATTTGCAATTCGGAGGTCAAAGCCTAATAGTTCTTCTAAGTCTTTTTTTACATTTTGTCCCTCAAGGGCTTTTGTATTTGAAACTTGAACAAGTCCTGTTTTTGGGTGTAAAGAACCCGGCATACCAATGCCTACAGTAAAACTAGCATAATTTTTTGATATGTCGTTAATTAAATCCTTTACTGTATTGATTATTTCTTTATAATTCTCTTTCGGTGAATCAACACGCTTTCTTAATTTTTCATTTTTTGTTTGAGGATCAAGAACAATACCTTCAATTTTTGTCCCACCCCAATCTATACCGATTTTCATATCATTTACTCATAATAAAAATTAGACTCTTATCATCCATAATACTATTACCAATTACTTCTAATTAGATTAATTTGTTAAGACTAAAAATTTAATGAATTTAAATTAAGTTTATAAGTTTACGTTGATTTTCAAGATAAATTTTGTAACAAAATAGGAATTAGCCTTTTACTGCTCCACCAATTAAACCTCTAATAAAATATCTTTGTAAGCTAAAAAAAACAATCAATGGAACAATCATTGATATAACAGCACCTGAAAGTCTAAGATGCCAAGCCTCTCCAAATAAACCGACAACAATCTGTGACATATGCGATGTAACGACTAAGTTTTCAGGCTTGTAAACTCCGAGAAATACATTAGCAACCAAAAAATCGTTATAAACCCACAAGAATTGAAAAGTTGCAAATGCTGCGATTCCTGAGATAGATAATGGCACAACTAGTTTGAAAAAAGTATTCATGTTGCTAGCGCCGTCAATCTTTGCTGATTCTATGACGCTTCTTGGTAGCCCCATCATAAAGTCCCGTAAAAGAAAAGTAGCTAAAGGTAAGCCAAATCCTGTATGTGCGAACCACGTAGCTACAAATGTACCATTAATGTCCAATGCAGGAATCAATGTAATACCACCCAGTTCAATACCGCTCTTAAATAGCTGAATTAAAGGAACTAATGACATTTGTAAAGGTATTATCATCGAAGCTACAACCATCATAAAGAGAAAATTTTTGCCTTTGAATTCCATAAATGCAAAAGCATAAGCTGCAAAAGCTGCAATAGTAATTGGGATAATCGTAGACGGTATTGTAATTGCAAGTGAATTGTAAAACGACCTATCTAAGTTTTCAGTAAAAAAAACTTCACTGTAATTTTGAAGAGTTAACTCTCTCCAATATTCTCCAGTATAAATTGACTCCCACCATGAAGCTCTTTTAATTGCTTCCGGAGGTCTAAATGAACTTAGTAAAAAACCAAAAATTGGAAATATCCAAGTTAGAGCAATTGCAACCAAAATTAACTTTGTAATAGGTTTGTCATACCACTTTTGATTATTCCTGTTCATATACTTGAATTTTCCTTTTCGCGATAAGTGTTACCTATAATGATTGGAATTACGCATATGAATATCAAAACAGCAACAGTTGAAGATCTTCCTATATTTCTATACTTAGAAAATTCATCCAACATTTTAACAGCAAGTAAATTAGTTTCTAGGTCTCCTCTTGTGGTTACATAAACGATATCGAATGCTTTAAGAACGGTGATAACCATATATGTTCCTACGACAATTATTGTGCTTTTAATATATGGTACAACAATTGATACAAAAATTTTTAACTCTGATGCGCCATCAATTTGTCCGGCCTCCATTATGTCAGTAGGTATTGATTTTATTCCAGCGGAAAAGACCACTGCAGCAAATCCCGTGTAAGCCCATATCATTATTACTAATAATAAAACTGTATTTAATGGCAAGTTAACAAGTACATTGTCTAACCAACTAGCAGATTCTAAATTTTGACCAATTTGAAAATTAGACAAATCTCTTTGTTGCAACCAGCCTATGGCCCGATTACACGAGGAGTCTGCATAATCTTTCAACGATCCATCAATTACTCTATTGTTGTAACAATTTTCTCCTGCAGATACTCTGATACCATTCAGAATCCCAATTTGTGTAAGTGGTGGTGGTCTATATTCATAAATAAATTTAAAAATTGCTGATGCTCCAACAGCCGAAATTGCCATTGGCATAAATACTATAGATTTAAAAAAAGCTTCACCCTTATTGAGCCTATCTGTAAGCCATCCAACAATTAATCCAAAAAATAAAGTAAAGAAAACTACAAAAACTAACCAAATTATTTGGTTTCTTAAAGTGACTAACATCTCAGTATCATTAAAAGACCATACATAATTTTCTAAACCAACAAATGAAGTACCATATCTATCTTTAAAGCTTAAATAAATAGTTCTTATCGCAGGGTAAAAAAGGAAAAGACCAATCATAAATAATGATGGTCCCGCAAACATCCTAGCCTCTAAGGAGTCTCTTCTTTCTCTTGGGGCTAATTTTATTAATCTTTCCATTCCAGAAAATAAAAGAAATACAAAAGATGAACCAACAAGCAAACCTATTACAACTAACATATTTCTTGATATCAAATCAGTTAATTCTCTAAATAATATTGCTTGAGAAAGGAACCAAACTAAAGGAAAAGCACCTAATGCAAGAAATGAAATTCCAAAATTAAATAATTTTTCTTGTTGAGAATACTTTTTCATATCAATTTAATACTTAATTATAGATGGCCACCCATTAAGGTGGCCATCTAAATAATTAAAAAATTCTTAGCTTATGGCCAAGAATTTTCGATATTGTTTAATGCTGTATCAATATAACCTGGGCCTTCAACAGCTAAGTTCATCATTTCTTTCCAGAATGAACCAGCTCCAACCTCAGGTGGCATTAAGTCAGATGCATCGAATCTAAATGCGTTTTCTGCTAATGCTCCTGTTATTGCGTCAGCTAATACTCTTGTTATGTCTTTTGAATACAGTGATGAATCGAATTCTACGTGACCATAAATTCTTGAGTTATCAGGCCTTTGCGCTGCTGCCTCAAAGAAAGTAGGGCTTAACATATATTCAACTACTGCATTAACGGCTTCATTTCCTTCAGTAAATACTGCGAACATGTCACCTCCACCAAGAGCTGCTTTTGGAAGTCCATCATCCATAGCAGGGAATGGGAAGACGGTTGTCTCCGTACCTGCACCAGCTATAGCCTCTTCAGGCCAGAAACTGGTAATGAAAGAAGCTTGCCTGTGCATAAAGCAACCTGGGTTGCCGTTAGCATCTTTTGAGAACATTGGATCTTGAGCATTACCGAAGTATGTTGATACGATAGCATCTGTACCACCAACAACATAACCTTCTGTATGCATGATTTGACTCAAAAGTGTTGCTGCATTTTTAACAACTGGATCGTTGAATGGAATTTCGTGATTTACCCACTTATCATAGGTGACTGTTCCTTCACCTGTTCTAAGCATAATATCTTCCATCCAGTCAGTAGCTAACCAACCAGAAGCACCTTCTGACTCCATACCAAAACAGAATGGATTCATACCCTCTGAAACTATTTGATCAGCAAGTGCAATCATCTCATCCCAAGTTTCTGGGACTGAGTATCCTCTTGCCTCAAACTCTGCAGGTTGATACCAGATAATACTCTTAAGGTTAAATGCATGTGCACCACCATAAGCAACACCGTCTACAGTACCAAGACCAACAATGTATTCAGAGAAACTTGCTTTATATTCATCAAGATCGACACCGACATCTTCAAGCGCAACAAGATATCCTCGTTTCGCAGCGTCTACAACTCCACCAGGTTGTGGAAATAGTGCTATGTCAGGTGTATCACCAGATTCCATCTGAATTTGAATTTCCTGCTCAAAGTTATCTGAGCCTTGGAAACTAACTATAATTCCTGTCTCTTCAGTGAAGGAATCAAAGTTCTCTTGGAATCCTGCTGCATCGTTACCAACTAAGGCACCTGTGATAAAGACTTCTTCTCCCTCGAGACTGCTTCCGCCACAAGCTACAGCGATCATTGACAAAATAACAAGTAGTCCAAGAATAGACTTTTTCATTATTTATCTCCCTTATTTATATGTACATATGCTAAAAATAGGATAATTTTTAGCTATAAATATAATATTTAAAATGTTCTCATGTTCAATTAAATACAAAAAACTTTTGTGATTTCATTTGATTTTTATATTCATATTATGTATAAAAAAAAGTGCCCGGGGGGGGACTCGAACCCCCACATCCTTTCGAATAACGGATTTTAAGTCCGTCGCGTCTACCAATTCCGCCACCCGGGCTAATATCTAATCTAGTATTTTTTGAGTATTAGACCCTCTAAAATATCGTTTTTTGAAATTATAATTGGAGAATTGCTGTAATGGCTAAGAATTATTTCTAATAAAAATATACCAGATGTAATAGTTGAGGCTCTTTTAGGATCGATTCCTCTAAATTTTGTGATAATTTCTGCTTCACTCATTTTTAATATTCTTTTATTTATTTCTTTAGTTCTGTTTCAATTTTTAGTTTTGCCTCATTAATTAATTTTTGACCAATAGGAAGATTTGAAAAGTATTTTTCAGATAACGCTACTACACCTAAGTTAAGCGACTTCGATACAATTTTATTCTCAAACTCATAAATAAATTCAGTGCTTCTTCCGCCAATATCAACAATCAAAAAATTTTCAGTATTTTGCATAAAATGCAGTACTCCAACGCTTGTTGTAATTCCCTCTTCATGACCAGATAAAACTTTGACTTCAAAGTCATATTTATTCCTAATATTTTCAATTATTTCGTCAGAATTTTTTGCATCTCTTAGTGCAGCTGTACCAACAACAAAAACGTCATCAACATCGTTTGCAATCAACAATTTTTTAAAATCCCTTAAAGTAGAATTTACTCTTTTAAAAGCCTCAGTTGAGATTACTCCTGTCTGCTCTGTGTTTTCTGACATTTTTGTTATAACATGCTTTCGAATCAATACATTAAACCCCTGGTCATCAACCTCTGCAATTAAAAGTCTTGTGGAGTTTGATCCAAGATCAATCGAAGCAAGCTTTACCATTCAACTTTCCATTCGGGGTTTCTTTGAAAATTATTTTCGTCAATGCAAGATTTTTCGCAATTAAATGATCCTATTGATTCTATTACAATTTTCCCAATGGGATTTTTTCCTGTTGAGATTTCATCTGCTGTATGAGAATGTAAGCACTTGATTGACTCTGTAGCTCCGCCGACACCGCCTGTTGGTAAATGTTCATTTGATAGATCATGAGAGTTCTCTCTTTCTTGCTGATAGCTAATCTGGCGTTTACTCCATTCAGCTTTAAGGTTTGGATTATTTAAAATTTCATTATCTAATTCAGCTATTAAACCTTGTGATTCTAATGAACCTATTTTTTTGTTATACATTGGACAAGTTAACCAGTAAGTAGTTGGAAAAGGCGTACCATCATCCAAGTTGGGAGGGACTTTAATTGCTGCTGGCAAATTTAAATGACATCTTGATGAAACAGTAACATTACTTCTTAAGCTTCTATTAATTTGGGCTTCTACAATCTTTTTATCTTTATCCACCTTCTTGACCAACTATAAATTCAACAACATATTCAAAAACAGATTTAGATCTATCACTGTTCATTACTTCTTCTATTGGAGTGACCGGTTCCGGAATATCGTAAACATAAAGAATCTCTCCCTCTTTACCGTATCCTCTCTCTCTTAAAACAAGTTCTAGCTTGTCTGGATCATCTAAATCTGAGATTTGTCTATTCCATTCCTCAATTTGATTTTCAATAACTTGCTTTTCTAACTTACTGTTTTCTATTGCCTTTTCTAAATCTATATATGAGTTGTAGGTTGTTTGAACATTATCGAAAAAAAAGATTAGAAAAGAGACGACAAAAGCAATAACTAAAACACGTGTAAATACGTTATTCCCTGTTTTTTTTAAAGTTCCCATTTTTTATTATTAAAATTTTCAAATCCAACTTGTTCTGCGATTCTTAAAAGTTCATTGTATTTTGCAGTTCTCTCTCCTCTTGCAGGTGCACCCGTTTTGATTTGCCCACTTGAGGTTCCAACTACTAAGTGACTAATAAAAGAATCCTCCGTTTCTCCAGATCGGTGGGATACCATGCTTGTATAATTGTTCTTATTTGCAAGTTTCATAGTTTTAATAGTCTCTGTAACACTCCCAACTTGATTAACCTTTATCAAGATTGAATTTGCACATTTTTCATCAATTCCTTTTTGTAAAATTTTCTCTTGGGTGACAAAAAGATCGTCGCCAACTAGTTGTACGTTTTCACCAATTTTTGATGTCAAATACTTCCAGCCTTCCCAGTCGTCTTCAGCTAAACCATCTTCTATAGATACAATCGGATATAAATTAGACAATTCAATTAAATAATCTGACATTTCAGTATTTGATAGAGCATTTCCTTCAATAAGGTAGCTTCCATCATTAAAAAACTCTGAAGATGCTGCATCAAGAGCAAGGGAGATTTGTTCTCCAGGCTTGTAACCTGATTCTGCAATTGACATCATTATTTCATCTAAAACTTCTTTACTCGATGAAAAGTTTGGAGCAAAACCACCCTCATCGCCAACATTTGTAGCTAATCCGTTATCTTTGAGTCTTTTTTTAAGAGTATGATAAATTTCAACGCCAGATCTAAGTGCATCATCAAATTTTTCAAAACCATGAGGTACTATCATAAACTCTTGGATATCAACTGAATTATCAGCATGTGCGCCACCATTTAAAATATTCATAAATGGAACTGGAAGAGATGGGTCTCCATAAATATTTGGTATTAATTCATATACATATTTTTGAACTGATTTGCTATGAGCAACTATATTTGCCATTGAAACTGCAAGTATTGAATTAGCACCAAGACTGCTTTTATTTGGTGTTGCATCAAGTTGAATTAAAGTAGTGTCTATATTTTCTTGATCTTCAGTGTCTTGCCCAATTAAAGCCTTAGAGATAACTTTATTAACATTTTCTACTGCCTTAGTTACTCCTTTTCCATTAAAATCTTTTGAATCATCTCTTAATTCATGAGCTTCCAGAGTGCCTGTAGAAGCACCAGACGGTACAGCAGCTCTTCCCCAAGAACCATCTTCCAAAGTAATTTCAACTTCAACTGTAGGATTAGCTCTTGAATCTAGGACATACCTAGCGAAAACATTAGTAATTTTATTATTCATAACCCTGTTACTTAAAATTTAGCAGAAAAAGGATAATTTGTTACTTTAATTGACTTTTCTTGGCTTCTTCCCAAAGTGTTTCTATAGCAATACTCGGATCTATGTTCTTCTCAACATATTTTGCACGTTCGATAAATCTCTGAGTTGATTTATTAAGTTGTATTTCTGGATCTGCCTCTAGATATCTACAGATATTTACCACTGAAAATAAAATATCTCCTATTTCACTCTTTCTATCTTCATCGTTTTGTGCTTCCTTTAATTCCTCTACTTCAGACAATAAATCCTGTAATGCTTCCTGGTAGTTTGCGTACGTTAAGTCTAGTTTTTTTGCTTTACGCTGTGTTTTAAATGCTTTGGTTATAGATGGTAATTTTTGATCAATATCATCAAATATAGAGTCAGAGCTTTCTTGCTTTTTAATCTCCTCCCATTGCTTTTCAACATCTTCAGCACTTTCTAGTTCTACGTCCCCAAAAACATGTGGATGTCGGTTAATAAGTTTTTCTTGTAAATTAGAAACTACATCTACTATAGAAAAATATTTGTTTTCCTCTGCAATTTTTGAATGTAAGAGGATTTGTAATAATAAATCACCTAACTCTTCATTCAACATATTGTGTTTCTCAGGACTAGTTTGAATAGCTGCAAGTGCATCAAGAAGTTCATATGCTTCCTCAATTAAATGCTTAGCCAAAGATTCGTGAGTTTGCTCTCTATCCCACGGACATTCTTTTCGTAATCTTGAAATAATATCAACTAAATCATCGAATTCTTTCATAATCAAAGAATACTATCTAATAATTTGTAGGTGCTTTCAGGAGTTAAAGAGTGTTGAAAATTTAATACCAAACGTTTATTTCTAAAAATAAATCTTTTATCATATTTTTCGATTGAAAGTTTGAGGTCTTCAGTCAAATCAACGGGAAATAATTCAACTTGAAATTCTCTAATCTTGCACCTTTGTATTTCTTTAGTTTGTAATATTGATCTAATTTTTGCAGTTGAAAACAAATTATCAGTAATCTCTGGAACATTACCAAACCTATCAATAATCTCATTTTTAATCTCATCAACTTTTATAGGTTCAGAATGTTCAAGTCTTTTGTAGATATCTATTCTTTCAGAATCAGCATCAATGTAACTCTTGGGAATTGAAGAACCCCAATAGCAATCTAACTTAATTTCAGTTTCTAAAATACTACTTTTATCTTCACTTTTGCCCTCAATAGAATCTATGACGTATTTATTGAAAATATTTAACCCAACATTGGCAATAAAACCAGACTGTATATCTCCAAGAATGCTTCCTGATCCACGCAACTGTAAATCTTTCATTGCTAGTGAATATCCTGTAGACGTCTGTCCAATGGACTTTATTGCATCAAGTCTTAATTCTGCATCAACGCCTAAATTTGTGTTATGAAAAAAGTAAGCAAAACTCTGTTCTCTTCTTCTACCTACTCTACCTTTTAATTGATACAGTTGAGACATGCCCAAGAGCTCAGACCTTAAAGTAATCAAAGTATTTACTTTTGGTAGATCTATTCCTGCTTCAACAATAGTTGTAGCAAATAAAACATCGACCTTTTTATCCCATACATCCTGCATTGTTTGTTCGATCTGATTAGTCGCCAATTGCCCATGTAAAAGTCTGTGATTTAAATTTGGAAAGACTTCTTGAATTTTTTTCATCCAAACTTGTAATTCCTCAATTCGGTTTAACACAAAAAAGACCTGTCCACCCCTAGAAATTTCACGCTGAATAGCAAGAGCGATAGTTGACTCATCAATATTTCCAACATGTGTAAGTGTCTCTAAACGATTTTCAGGTGGTGTTTCAATTCGAGATGTTTCTCTAATTCCCATTAGTGACTGTTCGAGTGTCCTTGGTATTGGTGTTGCTGTCAGAGTGAGCTTATGAACCTGATTAGAAATTGACTGAAGTCTATCTTTATCTTCTACACCAAACCTATGTTCTTCATCAATAATCAACAATTTGAGATTTTGAAATTCAATATCATCACTTAAAATCCTATGAGTTCCTATGAGAATATCTACAGAGCCATCTTTGACTCCTCCAACAATGTTCTGTACTTCTTTTTTTGTAACGAATCTACTTAAGTGTTTTATATTGAGTGGATAATCTTTCAAGCGATCTACAAAAGTATCAATGTGTTGTTGAACAAGAATTGTAGTTGGAGCTAATAATGCTACTTGGCCTCCTGAAAAAGCAACTTTAATTGCAGCTCTTAATGCAACTTCAGTCTTGCCAAATCCAACATCACCAAAAATTAGACGATCCATTGGTATATTTTTTTCTAGATCTTTTTTAACATCGTTAATGGCAGTCAATTGATCGGGTGTTTCAATATACTCAAAACTATTTTCTATTTCATTTTGCCAAGGTGTATCCTCACCAATAATTAATGAGTCGTTTCTTATATTTCTTAATTTGTATAAATTCAAGACTCTATCTGCAATAATCTTCGCATTTTGCTTGGCTTTTTCTTTTGCTCTTTCCCATTCTGCACCACCAAGATGAGATAGTCTAGGGTTCTCTCCTCCAATATAAACTTCGAGCTCATTAATTTGTTCTGAGGGTACAAAAAGCTTGTCAGTACCAGCAAATTTAATCTCTAGATAGTCTTTCTCAACTCCTTTTATTTTTTTTACAACTGTGCCTTCATACAATCCAATTCCATGAAAATTGTGAACAATATAAGTATTTGGAACAAGAATCGCTTGTTCACTAATCTTTTTTATCTTCCTTTTAGATTTAATCATTTTTCTTTTTTGGAAAAGCGATTCATCAATAATGGCTAAATTTAGGTCTTTAAAAGTTGCAGAAAATGAAAATGGATTATCAACGGTGATTACATTGGATAGTATTGAAAACTTTTCTGTTATAACTTTGTTTTTTGTAGAGAGATAAATTTTTCCTATTTCCTTCAAAGAATCAACAATATTTTCTGCGTTGATTGAGTCTAAATAATTTGGGAGATTTTCTAGATTCATTAAATCTGATGTTGAATAGAAATTAATATCATACTCACCAAAATATTGAGAGATATCTTTGTAACGTGACTTAAAATTTCTGATTTCTAATGAAAAATATTGTTTAAGATTTTCAAAAGTATCTTTTTCAATATCAATAATTTCCTTAAGTTGATTGTCTAATATATTTTTGTCGACAATGTGTAGAGTGGCCTTGCTTGTTAAGTCTAGAAGACACTTCTCTATATCTAGATTTTGGGAATATTGGAACAATTCGTAATCATCTAAATTTTCTTTATTGTAAGAAGATGAGTTTAAAATGTCTGACTGTTGTATTTGAAACAATTCAGTTGATGGTACTACAAGAATATTATTCATTTCACTAATTGATCGTTGTGAAATTGTATCAAAAGTTTTTATTTCATTAACTAAATCTCCATCAAAAATTACTCGAAGAGGCAAATCGTAATTGATTGGGAAAACATCTAATTGTCCTCCTCTAATCGCAAAACTTCCCTTTGATTCAACTCTATCTTTTCTTTGATACTTTAGATAAATTAGATTCTCAATTAATAAATCAAAATCAATTTCCTCATTTAATGCAATTTTACAAATTTCTAATTCTTCAAAATATATTCTTTGAGAAATTGCCTTAATGCTTGTTGCAATATTGTAAGTATCAGTTGTGAGTAGTAGATGTGCAATTTCTAATCTTTTTCCTTGAATGTCAAGAGATGGAGCAAAAGAATCATAAGAAAGAGTATCCCATGAAGGTAAATGATATATATTTTTGTTTAAATTTGAAAAATCTGTAGCAAACTCAATAGCCTCTTTATCGGTGGGGAAAATGATAATATTTTTATTGGTTTTATTACTTAAAGCCAATAAAGGGACAAGAGATTCTCTAGATGTGTTAAACGATTCTAAATCCATAAATTAAATTTTTGATAATGAAATATATTCTTCTTCAATCAGCCAATTAATTGTCTTTTTAATAAAGTCATCCAGATTGGTATATTGAATATTTAAGTTTTCTTTAGCTTTTAAACCTTCATACTTATGTCCATGCGTAAGAACCCTTGCAGATTCTGAACAAAGAAGTGGTGTTTTGTTTGAGATTAATTTATAAATATCTCCGAGTGGTGCAATAGTCTTTAATAAAATTTTTGGAATATAGATAGGTTTTCCATCCCATGATGAAATTGTTTTTAATTTATTAATAAGATCTTCACTTGATGTTTGAAAACTATTTAAAACATATCTTTCGTTATTTTTACCAAACTCTAAAGCGTTATAGTGTCCTTCTGTACAGTCATCGATATCAACAATTGAAATATTATTACGTATCAATGGTGGATTAGTTTTTGATAAAGTAGAAATTAATATTTTAGCAGTCCCAGAAACTCTTCCAGGCCCTTGAACTGAAGATGGGTTCACAGAGACAAACTCAAAATTTTTTTTAAAATTAAAAGCTTCTTTTTCAGCTAAAAATTTTGACTCCTCATATTTGCTCAAATAATAGCCCCTGTGAGTTGAGGATTCATTTCCGATACTGCCCAAATCTTCACCAAGCGTTACTGCAGAAGATGTGTAAACAAATTTAGAAATTTCTAATTGATTACCTAAATTTAAAATATTTTTTGTTCCATCAATATTTGCATCAAACATATGTTGTGGATTTTTTGAGCACATTTTATTTACTCCTGCAACATGAAATATTGCGTCAATATCTATATTTTCAAATTGATCTATAAGATTTGAAGTCAAAATATTTCCACTAATAACTGATACTCCTTTAGACTCTAAAATTTTTTTATTCTCATCAGACCTACTTAATCCGTAAACATTGTGGCCATTTTCAATTAGTTTTTTAAGTAGCGGCTTACCAACAACTCCAGTTGAGCCAGTAATAAATATATTTTTATATTTCATTTTGATTGTTTCAAATAATTTGATAAGTACTGATATCCAGAAACATAAGAAAATATAAGAGCGCTTAGAACAAACAAATCTGCAATGCTAAAACTTAGGATACTTATTGAAAAATCCATCATTACAAATCCTATTGCCCAGAACTGAAAGCTTGCTTTAGCTTTTCCAAATTTACTTGGAGGAATCATTATCCCATCATTGCCAGCTAAGCCTCTCAGTCCAGTTATAACGAATTCTCTGGTAATCAATAGCGTTGTAATCCAAATGCTTACTCTGTCTATATAAGTAAAGCCTATAAAAATAAATGTAATAAATATCTTATCCGCGATAGTATCAAGGAATGCACCCATTTTTGAAGTTATATTCCACTTTCTAGCAAGACGGCCATCAAAAAAATCTGTCCATGCAGCTATAAATGCGATTATTGCTGGGATTAACATCAGTCCTTCACTAGAACCATCTAGAAGTAATAGATATAAGATGACTGGCGAAGAAAAAATTCTAAAAAGTGCTAATACATCTGGTATATACTGCTTCATTAAATCACATCAATTATTCTTCGCTCAGAAGCTGCTTTCACAGCAGATTCTCTATTATTTAAAAATGTTTCAATAATATCTACAGAATCTTCTATCAAAAATTCAACTTCTTCTTCTTCATTATTATAAAACCTAGATAAAACGAAATCTGCGGGGTTAACTTCTTTAGGCGGTCTACCAACTCCAACTTTTAATCTAAAATAATCATTAGATTTCAAGTAAGAATTTATAGACTTAATTCCATTGTGTCCACCATCAGAACTTCCACTTTTTAAACGTAATCTACCAAAACCGAGATCTATATCATCGTGAATCACTAATATATTTGTGGCGTCAACATTATTGTATTTAAAGTATGCTTTAAGAGCCTCTCCAGAGTTATTCATGGAAACCATTGGAAAGATGATATCTACATCTGAATTTTCAAAAGATAGTTGACCTGTCTTAAAACTGCCTGATTTGTCTAATTTCACTTCTATAGAATTTTTAATACAGAACTTTTCTAGAATATCCGCACCAATATTGTGTCTTGTTTTTAAGTATTTTGATTGAGGATTCCAGAGACCAACTAAGAGAGTTTTATTATTCTCCAGATTCATCTGAGGACTCTTCCTCAACAGCTTCTTCAGAAGATTCACCTTCGGCTCCCTCTTCGCCTTCTTCACCCTCTTCGCCTTCAAGACCTTCAATGTCTTCTTCCTCTTCAATTGCAGCTCTTGGAAGCGTTATGGTTACCAAAATTGATTCATCGTCCTCTGACGCTAGTTCTACTCCATCTGGTAACTCAACATCATTGGCAGTTGCATTTTCTCCAACATTTAATTCTGAAATATCTAAATCTAATGAAGAAGGGATGTTTGTTGGCAACGTTGAAATAGATATCGTTGCATTGACGGTTTGTACTAATCCACCTTCTTCTTTTACTCCAATAGGTGTGCCAATAAAATTAATCTGAACATCTGCTTCAACTGTTTTTGTAAGATCAATTTGAATGAGATCTACATGCAAAAATTCATTTTTATAGGGATGTTTTTGAATCTCTCTTGCTAAAGCTGTATATTTCTTTTTTCCAACCTCCAAATTTAAAATTGTGTTTTCTCCAGTTTCACTTCTAAGTGCGTTATTAAATTCTCTTGCATCTATAACTACAGAAACTGGATCCATACCCATGCCATAAATGACTGCTGGTAATGAACCACCATTTCTTAATCTTCTTGATTCAGCAGATCCAATGCTATCTCTTAAACTTGCTTTTAAGTTTGCTTCCATATTTATCCTTACGAATTATATAGAGTAATAAATTTTATTTGCTACTCAAAGCAGTATTTATGCTTTTTCAGTAGCCTTTCTAGCTGAAATCACGGCAAAAAATAGGGTTATTGCAGCAAAAATGCCAGCTGCTAAGTAACCCCTAAATAAAACATCAATTACCCATCCTTCAACCATGACAGATCTCATAGACTCAATAACATACGTAGTTGGGTTGTAAGCGGCGGCTGTTTCTAACCATCCTTTAAGTGCTTCTCTTGGTACAAATGTTGGAGCAAGAAAGATAGCTGGAAAGAATAAAAAAGTGGCTGCTTGTGCACCTTGAGATGAACCTGATTTAACTCCCGCAGCAACTGAGTATCCTGCAAACCCCATACCCCAAATGAATGCAAGAGATAATACGATCAAAAACCCTACTGTACCAACTGCGGGATCTGCACCAATAATTTTTCCAATTAGCATTATGAGGCTAGCTTGAAGCAATACCCTAATAGCACCAACAATCATTGGAGCTAAAATTATTGCCCATCTTGATATCGGCATGCTTTGATAACGTTTGAAAACACCAGATTCAATATCTTCAACAAGATAGATTCCTGATGCCGCTCCACTCAAAGAAGCAGAAACTATAGAAACTGGCAGTATAAAGTTAACAAAATTTCCATTAGCAAAATCAAAAGGTGTTCCACTTGCTGTTCCTCCAAAAACACCTCCCAATGCACCATCATAGACAAACAAAAAAAAGGCAGATATGAATATATTTGGTAGTTCAGCCAAAGGTCTTCTCAAAACCCTCAAAATAAGTCTTTTAGTTAGTATTCCCAATTGAATGAATAATGATGGTTTGGTAATCATTTTTGGTTCTCTCTAATTAATTCTTCAGATTTTGTTGAAGTTTCAGAACCTTCAAGACGATACCCGGTAACTTTTAAAAATACATCATCAAGAGTTGGTTTGCTTGCAGAAACAGCTTCAATTTCAATATTATTTGCTGTTAATTCATTAACAAAACTTGGTATCTTTCCAGCTCCATCCTGAACGGTAATACGAAGATCATTTCCTTCTTGCTTACTGTCAGTAAGTATTTTTTTTGCGTTTTCTAAGTCTAATTTTTTCGAAAATGAAAATGTGATGACATCGCCGCCTATACTTGCTTTAAGTTGATCTGAAGTTCCCTCTGCAACTACTAAACCTTCATCAATAATTGCAATCCTATCTGCTAATTCATCAGCCTCTTCTAAGTACTGTGTTGTTAAAATTACAGTAACGCCTCTGTCTCTTAAGCGTTTTATTTCATCCCATAAAACCCTTCTGGAACCTGGATCTAAACCTGTCGTGGGTTCATCAAGAAATAATATTTCAGGAGAGTTGACAAGGCTTAAACCCAAATCTAAACGTCTTTTCATTCCTCCTGAATATGTTTTAACTCTTCTATCGGCTGCTTCAGTTAATCCAACTAACTCTAAAAGCTCATTGGTCCTAGTTTCAGAATCTTTTGTTGAATAACCCCAAAGTCTCGCTGTAGAAAAAAATAATTCTCGTCCTGTAAGAATATTATCTATACCAGTATCCTGAAGTGCTACTCCTATTTTTTCTCTTACTGATTTATCTTCTGTTGCTACATCTGAGCCAAGGATTGTTGCTTCACCGTCAGTAATTCTTAGTAGGGTTGTAAGCATCAAAATTGTTGTAGATTTACCAGCACCATTAGGTCCAAGCAGTCCAAATATCTCTCCTTTTTCAACAGAAAAACTTACATCTTTTACAGCCTCTACTGTGTCTTTTTTTGTCTTAAATGTTTTCTTAATATTTTTAACTTCTACTGCTAACATAATGTACCTATAAGCTGAAATCTATTTGATACTAATGTTATCAGAAATTAACTGGCCTCGTAGCTCAGGGGATAGAGCACAGGTTTCCTAAACCTGGTGTCGCAGGTTCGAATCCTGCCGAGGCCGCAATGAAATTAGAAACGATCCTTTAATTCATCATGTATATTTGAAAAAACTATATTTTTAAACTCATCATGGATTTCAGAATTAGATGCTACTAATAAATTTGACTTTGTAGAAGGAAAATTATCAGATTCATCTACTACTTTACCACCCGCTTCTTCCAAGATTAAGCTTGCACCTAATGTGTCCCATGGCTTCATAAAAAATTCAAAATAAGCATCAAATTTATTATCTGCAATCCAGCAAACATCTAATGCTGCACTTCCAAATCTTCTTATTCCACCACAAGATTTTAATACAGCCTCAAAAGTTGGGATATATTGATCAGAGTGGTGGACTCTGTCATATGGAAAACCCGTTGCAACAATTGCTTTCTGCATGGAAGTACTTTTTAAAATCTCCAGTTTTTCGCTATTTTTAAATGCACCACTACCTTTATATCCCTCATATAAAATCTCATTGTAGATATCAAAAACATAAGCTTGTGTAGGTGAACTATCTTCTATAAGCATTAATGTAATCGCAACTTGGGGTATATTATTTGCATAATTTACAGTCCCATCTAGCGGATCAATTACCCAAAATCTGCCTGCTTTTGGATTAACTGTTTCTGACTCTTCAGAGATTATTCCATCATTTGGAAATTCTTTTTTAATAGCATTTATAAGTATTTCTTCTGATCTTAAGTCGGCTTCCGTGACCAAGTCTACTTCATGTTTTTTTGAAAATACCTTTACGTCTTCTCGTAGGTCTTTGATCGTAGATGCAGATTCGTAAACTGCGTTTTTTAATAAATGAATATCAAAAGCTTTATTCATATTTTATACAGAGTGTTGCTGTCCAGAATTAATAAAGTCTTGAGCATATATACCTGCCCTTGAGATTGACTTAAGCTCAAGCCAAGTAAATGGGTTTTCTGAAGTATTTTTCACATAATCAAAAAATATTTGAAGAGACTCTTTATGTCCTTTGCCTGATGAAAATACTTTACTTTTATCTTGATTGTTTTCTAAATATCTCAATAACTGAAAGTCCTCAATTATGTATGAATTTCCTCCACCATGAATTTCTATTCTCTCCTTTGCAAGGCTTTGGTTTGTTTCAGAAAAATATTGAATTGCAGCATGAGAGCCATTTGCAAAGTTAACACTAATAAATACTTGGTTTACATTGGCTTCACTGTTGTCTTTATTAATTGGGGCTGAAGATGCAACACTTTGTGGAAGAGAATCAAACAAATAGCAAGCTAAATCAATTGCGTGAATGGCTTCACCAACAATTCTTCCACCACCTATCTCTTTCATGTTTGTCCAATGATCTTTATCTAAAGGAGGAACGCTAAATCTAAAAGTTATACTATTTGCAGCTTTAGCGTTGAGCTTTTGTTTTACAAATTGTGTAGCGTCTGCAAATCTTCTATTAAATCCTACAAACAGCTTTGGATTCTCAGAGTTATAGATTGCTTCTTCAATTTCAATTAATGACTCTTCAGTCAACGCTAAAGGCTTTTCTACATAGATTGCCTTTCCTTTATTAAGAGCTTTGATTACAAGTTCACTGTGGTTGAAGTGTGGAGTCAAAATTAAAACTGCATCAATTTCTTCAGAATTAAGTATTTCCTCTTCTGTAGGATATTTGTTTTTTATTTTAAAATTTGTTGCAAGAGATTTTGAACTAAGACCTGTTGACGATGCAATTCCTAAGATTTGACAATCTTTTTTTAACTCTTTTAAGATTGGTAAAATTGTCGTTGAAGCAAAATTGCCAGCACCTAGAATTCCCAAATTAACTTTTTCAGTTTTAGGTTCAAGCTCGACAGTCCTCTGAAGGTCTATTTTAGGTTCTGACTTATTGTCATATCTCAAAACAATTGAAAGTGGCTTATCTTCTCCAGAAAATTTTTTATATATAGAAGGCGCGTTTTCAAATGAAACCTCCTCAGTAACTAAATCTAACAAGTGAATTTGATTTTGTGACAGTAGTTTAATAAAGGCCTCGAAATTTCTATTCTCAGTCCACCTAACATACTCAATTGGATAATCTTTTCCAAGAATTTCATATTGCTTATCATATCTACCTGGACCGTAAGACTTTGAAACAACAAGCTCTAGTTCTTTATAATAAAAATCATTTCTTGAAATATTTAATGGTATATCTCCAACAACTACAATCTTTGCTTTGTTTCTTGCAATTTTAGTAGCAACCTCTATTGGTTCATTACTAGATGTTGCTGCAGTGATAATTACAGAATCTACATTTGTCATATTTGCTTCTTCAACAGAAGTGTAAAAATTTGCACTCAGATCAGTTCTTTTTGTATCCGGATCAATACCAATAACCTCAGATCCTTGTGCTTCAGCTAAACGGCAAACTAATTGCCCAATAATTCCTAGACCAATTACAACTACTTTTGATCCAAGTGAAGTTTCTGAAAGTCTCAATCCATGTAGAGCGATGCTACCAAGTACTGTAAAAGAAGCTTCTTTAATATCTGTATTATCTGGAATTCGAGTACAAAGGTTTTGATTTACGACAACATATTCAGCATGATTTCCATTTGAAACTACTCTATCTCCAGTATGGAAATCGCTTACACCTTTTCCAGTCTGCACAACTTCGCCTGAAGAGCTGTAGCCTAACTGAAGAGGTAATATATTTTTTGGGAATACCGCATTCCAGACTGCTTTAATTCCATCGTCTTTTAATAGCTTTAAGCCTTTTTCTATATTTGAAGAATTTTGAAGCTTTTCACTTACTCCTGTATTTGCAAATTCGATAGCTGCTAGTTCTGTACCAGAAGAGACAACAGAATAATGGTTTTTAATCAGCACTTCTCCCGGACCAGGTTTTGGAATTGGTGTATCCAAAAGAATTGGATCTGGATTATTCTTCTCAACTACTAATTGTTTCATTTGTTTCCTGCTTATTAATGATAACTAATTTACTTCTGAAATTAAGGGAGAGGTTAAATTTATAATCTCTCCTTCAGCTGTCTTAATTCTTAATGAACCATTTTCATTAATGTCTTCTGCCCAACCTCTTCCTTCCGGATATTCGACAATCTTTCCAAGTGTTTGCAGTTTTGCTTTATAACGTTCTAATGAAAAACTATTTTTTGTTATAGACTCATATACTTTTTCAGCCCACTTAATTGCATTATCTTTAATTAACTCCTCTTCCTGAGCTTCAGTAAAAAGTGCACCAGCATTAGGTACCTCAGGACTTTTCCAAAAGTAATTAACACCTATACCGATACAAATTTTTTCCTCAACACGTTCAACTAAAACACCCCCAATTTTTAAATCATTAACTATTAAGTCATTGGGCCATTTTAAAAATATTGGTGACTCTGAAAGCACTTCTGTGAAACACAATCCAGAAAGTAATGGTATTAAAGTTTCATCTAACTTACTGTCGTTTTTGTTAAAAGCAAGAGAACAAGCTAATGATTGGTCAGCATTTAACCAGCTTCTGTTTGAAGTACCTTTCCCTTTTTCCTGGTGAAAGCTGATTACAAGTATTGGTTCACTGTTTAGTTCTTCTAATGCAAATTCTTGTGTATTGTATATGGAATCAAAAAAAAAGGCCTTCATAGTGTTACTTCTTTACATATATATGGGTCAAATACATACATTAACAATAAACAAGAAAGATGGGCATGTCAGACGAAAATTTAGCTGAAATTCGCAATGAAAAAGCTAAAAAAATTCAACATCCTAAAGGAAAATTAACAGCTTATGAAAGGCTTAATTTACTTTTAGATGAGGGGTCTTTTAGCGAAATTGATCAGCATGTAGCATCAGATGAAAACCCTGAGGGTGAAGCTGTTATCACAGGAACTGGCACAATACATGGAAGACCAGTTTTTGTATTTAGTGAAGATTTTTCTGTAATGGGAGGAAGCCTTGGTGAAGTAGTTGCCAAAAAAATTCTAAAGATTATGGACCATGCTCTAGAAGCTAGAGCTCCAATTATTGGAATTAAAGATTCGGGTGGTGCAAGAATTCAAGAAGGAATTTCATCGCTCTTTGGCTATGCTCAAATATTTAAAAAAAATGTAGAAGCCTCAGGCAAAGTTCCACAAATTTCTGTTGTAGTTGGACCGTCTGCAGGAGGAGCTGTATATAGTCCTGCTTTAACAGACTTTATTTTTCAAGTAAAAGACATAGGACAATTATATGTGACCGGTCCAGCAGTAGTAAAAACTGTAACAGGTGAAGATGTAACATTTGAAGAACTGGGTGGTGTTGAAGCTCATGGAACAAAATCTGGAGTTACTCATCAAGTGTGTGAGACTGAAGAACAAGCTTTTGAAGAAATTAGATACCTTATGAGCTTTCTTCCTCAGTCTTCTTCTCAAAAACCTCCTATGTTTATAACTGAAGATGAACCATCACGAGTTATTGAGTCACTCGACAGTTTTATACCTGAAAACAGAAATCAGCCTTATGATATGGAAAAAATAATTTTGGATATTGTTGATGATGGTGAACATTATCCCATACAAAGTAATTACGCTACAAACATTATTACTTCGTTTACAAGAATAAATGGAAATACAACAGGCATAGTTGCTAACCAACCAATGGAGCTTGCAGGAGTATTAGATATTAAAGCCTCAGAAAAAGCCGCAAGGTTTGTAAGGTTTTGTGATGCCTTTAATATACCTATTTTGACACTAGTTGATGTTCCTGGATTTTTGCCCGGAGTTGAGCAAGAACATAGTGGAATAATTAGAAGTGGTGCAAAGCTTTTGTATGCTTACTCTGAGGCGACTGTTCCGAGAGTTTGTGTAGTAATTAGAAAAGCATATGGAGGAGCATATATTGTAATGGATTCAATTGGACTTGGTGCTGACAAGCTTTTTGCATGGCCGAGTGGTGAAATTGCAGTAATGGGGGCCGAAGGTGCTGTAGATATTATTAACAGAAGAGAGTTAGCTGAAGCAGAGGATAGAGACTCCTATAAAGAAAAACTTGTTGAGGAGTATAATAAAAAATTTAGTAATCCTGATATTGCTGCTCAACTTGGATTAATTGATAATATTATTAAACCAAGTGAGACAAGAAAAGTTATTGTTGACTCATTTAAAGATTTAGTAAATAAGGGAGAGTTGGGAGATAAGCATGGAAACATACCCCTCTAAAAATATTGCAATATCTTGGGTTGAAAAAGGAAGCTTGGCAAGAAACCTATTTCTTTCACTTGGTTTTGCAATCATTACAGCTTTAAGCGCACAAATACGAATAGTAATTCCAATATCACCAGTCCCAATAACTGGACAAACATTTGTAGTTTTATTGGCTGGTCTTGTTTTAGGAAGCACTTTTGGCGCAATAAGCATGTTGATGTATTTATTTATAGGAATGTCAGGTCTTCCATTCTTTTCTGCAGGTGTAGCCGGTTTAGCAATTCTTAAGAGTCCAACTATCGGATATATCGTTGGATTTTTTCTTGCTGCATATGCAATAGGACAGTTTGCGAATAGACCTATTACTGGAATTCTACTTGGTTCGTTAATTATTTATTCGTGTGGAGTAGCTGGGTTAATTTTAATTTTGAATACATCATTACAAAATGCAATCACAATTGGAGTTATTCCATTCTTAATTGGTGACTTTATAAAATCATTTTTAGCAATAGCTCTTGCATATAAATTGAAGTAACAATGTCACAACAAAGAATCCTTATTGCAAACCGTGGTGAAATTGCTTTACGTATAATTCGCTCAGCAAAAGAAATGGATATGTACACAATTGCTGTTTATTCGGATGCGGATGAAGATGCCCTTCATGTCAAAAGAGCAGACGAAGCTTATTATCTAGGTGGTTCTCTTCCTGCAGAAAGCTATAGAAATTTAAAAAAACTAGTGAAAGCAGCCACAGACACAAAAGCTGATTTAGTTCATCCAGGTTATGGATTTCTAGCTGAAAATGCAGACTTTGCGAAAGCTATTCAAAAAAAAGGGATTGTCTGGATAGGACCAAGTCCTGAAACAATTAGATCAATGGGAGACAAGATTGAATCAAGAAAGCTTGTTTCAAAATTAGGTTTAAATCCCGTACCGGGTCAACTTAAGCCATCAAGACTAAGACGTGAAGCTATAAAAGATGCTGAAAGCTTCGGGTATCCAGTTGCTTTAAAGGCCGCACATGGTGGTGGTGGAAAAGGTTTAAGGATTGTTCATAATGAAGCAGAACTAATCGAAAATTTTGAGATAGTAAAAAGAGAAAGTGAAGCATATTTTGGTTCAGACCAGATTTATGTTGAGAAATTTATAAAACCAGCTCGTCACATTGAAACACAAATTCTTTCAGATAAATACGGAAATACACTTTATTTGGGTGAGAGGGACTGTTCACTACAAAGAAGAAACCAAAAATTAATTGAAGAAAGTCCACCTGAATGGCTCTCAGAATACGGAAAAGAAAGACTCAAAGAATATACTTTGAAAATTGCAAGTAGTTCTAATTATATAAATGCAGGTACAGTTGAGTTTTTAGCAGATAGTGATGAAAATTTTTACTTTTTAGAAATGAACACACGATTGCAAGTTGAACATACTGTAACAGAAATGAGATACGGTATTGATTTAGTAAAGGAGCAAATCAAAATTGCACTTGGAAACTCTCTTGAAGATTACAAGTTAGAACCTAGAGGGCACAGTATCGAATTTAGAATAAATGCTGAAGACCCGACTAATAATTTTTTACCAACCCCTGGAACAATTACTGAATACAGAGAACCGACTGGAAATGGTGTGCGTGTCGATGGATGGGCAAGAACTGGAACGCAAATAACACATTTTTATGACAATCTAATTTCGAAACTTATTGTCTGGGGGGTCTCAAGAGAAGAAGCAAGATCAAAAGGTATAAGGTGTTTAGAGGAATATATCATTGGAGGAATCCCAACTACAATAAATGTGCTCGCTGATATTTTAAAAACTAAAGAATTTATAAATAGTCAAATTCACGTGAAGTTTCTTGAAGAAAATTTTGAAATTCGTGATATTGAAGATGAAGAAATTTCGTCAGATAGGCCAAGTAAAGTAAAAATTTCTCTTGATGACAATAACAATCCAACTCTTGCTCCACAAAGACCAAAGAAAATTGGAATGGATCTGACAGGAAATATTAGAAATCCAGGATTAATTTTTGCTGAAATGCAGGGAACAATTATGGAAACTATGACGAAGCAGGGTAAAAAAGTTAAAAAAGGTGACTCCTTATTTGTTCTTGAAGCTATGAAAATGGAAAATGTAATAACTTCACCAATTGATGGTGTTATAAAAACTTACAATGTTCAAAAAGGACAACCTGTAAAAAAAGGTGATCTTTTAGTGGAAATAGAAACCAGATTCTAATGATTTTTGGTATTGGTGTTGACCAGGTTGATATAAAAAGAGTTCGATCTCTGTTAGAAAAATCGGGAAGTAAATTTGAGAATAGATGCTTTACAGTTGATGAAATTTTGTATTCAAAAAGATTTTCTGATCCAGCAAAAAGATTAAGTGCAAGATTTGCTGCAAAAGAGGCCATTATGAAATCTTTAGGAAAAGGTTGGAGACAAATTAACTGGAAAGATATCGAAATAACTGGTGGTGGTAAGCCAGAAGTAATTCTATATGGAAAAGCTAAAGAGTTAGCTAAACAAATGAATATATTTAATATTCATATTTCTTTATCTCACGAAGATGATAAGGCAATTGCTTTTGCCATATCAGAATTAGACAAATGAGTTGGGTTGCAATGTTCCCCGGACAAGGCTCTCAACAAGCCGGAATGGGTAAAGAGTTACTAGACAAATACTCAGATTTACTAATTGATGATTTTGAAGAGACCCTTGGATGGTCATTACAGGAAATTATATTAAATGGTAATCAAGAAGAGATAACAAAAACAAACATTGCGCAACCATACATTTTTGCTATTTCATATTGCTATGGCTTAGAAGTGATTGAAAAAGTTGGTTTACCTAAAGTAGGTATCGGACACTCGCTTGGTGAATACACAGCTCTATCACTTTCAGGAATTTTGAGTTATAAAGATGCTCTAGAAATTATTGCTATTAGAGGTAAGGCAATGCAGAAAGCTGTAGAGGGATCAAATACAACTTTGGCTGCAGTGCTTACTTCAAATTTAGAGGCAACAATTAAGGCTGTGGAGGGTTTGATTGAACAAGGTATAGGTATAAATATTTCAAACTACAACGATGCTTCTCAAATTGTTATTGGCGGATCTCACGAAGATATTAATTATTTGAAATCAAACCCTAAAGATTTAGATGCAAAAAGAGTTATTCCACTCGATGTGTCGGGTGCATTCCATTCTCCAGTAGTCTCCTCTGCAAAAAAAGAAGTTGAGAAAGTTATTGAACAAATTGAATTAAAAGATGGTCAATTTAGTGTTTATATGAACATTGATGCAAATATCGCAGAACTTTCAACAATTAAAGAACGGTTGGTAAATCAAATAGATAGCAGTGTTATGTTTTATAACCAGATACTAAATATTGAAAAATTTGAACAACCTGAGAGTTGGTATCATATCGGACCTGGAAATGTAACTGCTGGGATGGTTAAAAAGTCTATATCTAGTAAGAGTGTTAAGGTAGTTAATTCGTTAGACTCTTTAAACAATATTTAAATAGGAGAAATTTTTGAAATCAACAATTACCGGTTGGGGTAAATGCGCACCTGATAACATCATGACAAATGATGATTTAGCAGTTTTTGTAGACACTTCCGATGAGTGGATTCAGCAAAGGACCGGAATACAGGAGAGAAGATTTTGCCATGTAAACAATTCTGATATGGCAACAGTTGCTGGTCACCATGCAATAGCGTGTGCGGGGTTAACACCAGAGGATATTGATGTTGTAATACTTGCAACTTGCACTCCTGACAGCATTGTTCCATCTGCAGCAGCTCATGTGCAGAAAAAATTAGGCGCAGTTAATGCTGCAGTATATGATGTCAATGCAGCATGTGCCGGTTTTGTTTATGCTTTGGAGCAAGGAAAAGCTTTTGTTGAAAGTGGTTTGTATAAACGAGCTTTAGTTATTGGTTCAGAGCATATTACATGGTTACTAGATTGGTCTGATAGAAACACTGCTGTTCTTTTTGGAGATGGTGCGGGAGCTGTTGTTGTAGAAGAAAGCAAAGATTCCGAAGATGGTGAAATATTTTCTTTTGTAAATGGACTAAGTTCAGATAAGTTGGACATTCTAGAGGTTCCGAACTTTGGATCAGCTATGGATAGGTTTAAAACAGATGAAGCTGCAAGAGTTAGATGGACATTCGATGGACAAGAAATTTTTAAAGGTGGAATAAGAGCCATGGCAAAAGCGTCAGATGAAGTGATTACTAAATCTGGTTTAACTAAAGAAGATGTAGATATATTAATTCCACATCAAGCAAATTTAAGAATTGTTGAAGGTCTAGAAAAAATGTTGAAATTACCTAATGCAACGACAATAAAAAAGGTTCATAAGTATGGAAACACTTCAGCAGCCTCAATACCAACAGCTTTAGTTGATGCATTAGAAGAAGGCGAAATTAAAGGTGGCGAAGTTGCTGTTTTTACAGCAGTTGGTGCTGGACTTTCTTGGGGCGCATGCGCAGTACGTTTAGGTAAGAGAACTACTCCAATCAATACTTCTGATGCTAAGCTTCCTGATTTTGATGGAAAAGCAGTTGATACGATTAGAAGAGCTATTGAGTATCAAATTCCTGACAAACTAGATCTGATATGAAAACAGCATTTGTAACAGGAGGCTCTAGGGGCATAGGAAGTGCTATTGCTTTAGCACTTGGAAAAACTTTTCATGTAGTAGTTGGTTTTGCTAACTCAGAAGACAAAGCCAATGATGTTGTTAAGGAAATTATTGCTGCTGGTGGAAGTGCAAGTACAGTTCAAATTGATATATCTGATGCTGAATCTGTAGATAATGCCTTTACAACAATAGAAAAAGAGTACAACTCTGTAGATGTTTTAATCAATAATGCGGGGATTACAAAAGACAATATATTGCCGAGAATGAAGGAAGATGAGTGGCTTGAAGTAATTCAGACAAACCTAACAGGAAGTTTTTATACATCGCAAAGAGCCATAAAGCTTATGATGAAAAATAAATGGGGAAGAATCGTATTTATATCTTCCGTAGTTGGACTCTCAGGCAACCAGGGTCAGGCAAACTATGCTGCATCAAAAGCTGGATTAATAGGGTTGGCAAAATCGATAAGTAAAGAGATGGGTTCAAGAAATATAACATCAAACGTAGTTGCCCCAGGTTATATTGAAACAGACATGACTTCTTTTTTAGATGATCAAAATAAGGAAAATATTATAGAGCAACTATCAATTAAACGCATAGGTAAGCCAGAAGATATTTCAAACGTAGTATCTTTTTTATGCAATGACGAGTCAGAATATATAACAGGACAAGTTATACCAGTAGATGGCGGTTTAACAACGTAATTAGGGAGTAATTATGGAAACAAATGAAGTTTTTGACAAAGTAAAGGGTCTTTTTGTTGAAGATCTAGGAATAGATGAATCAAAAGTCACAATGGAAGCAAAATTAGAAGAAGATTTAGAAATTGATTCATTAGGAATAGTAGAAGTAGTAATGGCTTTTGAAGATGAGTTTGACATTGAAATTGATGATGAAGAACTAGCAGATGTCTCAACTGTTGGTGAAGCTGTTATATTACTTCATTCTAAGATCTAAATCTTATCATGTCTAAAAGACGTGTAGTCATTACCGGACTAGGTACCATTAATCCTCTTGGTAATAATGTTTCTGATTCGTGGGAAAAGCTTATTAATGGAATTTCTGGTATTGATAATATAACAAGTTTTGATACCGGAGATCTTCCAGTTACTTTTGCAGGCGAGGTCAAAAATTTTGATGCAAATGAGTACATGGGCAAACAACATGCGCGTAAATTAGACAGGTCAGGTCATTTATCAATTTATGCTGCAGAACAAGCTTTATTAGATGCTGGGTTTAATCCAGAAGAACGTATGGGTTCCAATTGTGGAATTGTATTTGGAACTGGCATTGGAGGAATTGGTGCAACAGAAGATGCAGTGAGAGTTTACGATGAAAGAGGGGCATCAAGGATTAATCCTTTGGCAATAACTCAGTTGATGCCAAATTCAAGCACCGGACAAGTTGCAATTAAGTTTGGAATAGAGGGACCATCGCTAACAATTACAACTGCATGCGCTGCATCCGCAAATGCTGTTGGTGAAGCAAAAAATATGATTGAAAATGGAATTGTTGACGTCGTAGTAGCTGGAGGCACAGAGTCAGGCACTACACCAATGACAATTGGAGCTTTTGCCCAAATAAGAGCACTCTCTACAAAAAATGATACACCTGCTGAAGCCTGTAGTCCTTTTGATAAAAATAGAGATGGATTTGTTATGGCTGAAGGTTCAACTGTTTTGATATTAGAGAGTGAGGAATCTGCTAGGAGTCGTGATGCTAAAATTTATGGTTACGTTGTTGGTTACGGATCTACAACTGATGCTCACCACATAACAGCTCCTGCTGAAGGTGGAGAAGGTGCGGTTCGAGCTATGGATAAAGCGTTGAAAGATGCTAGTTTATCTGTGGATGATGTTGATTATATTAATGCACATGGAACATCTACACCAGCAAATGATAAAAATGAGACTTCTGCAATAAAGACATTATTTGGTACCAAAGCTTACGAAGTTGATATTTCTTCAACAAAATCCATGACTGGACATCTACTTGGTGGTGCGGGAGCTTTTGAGTCAATGGTCTGCATACTCTCTCTTCAAAATGGTGTAATTCCTCCAACAATTAATTTAAATAATAAAGATGAGGAATGTGATTTAAACTACACTCCCAATAATGCAGTTAATAAAGATATGAATATTGCTATGTCGAATTCTTTTGGTTTTGGTGGACACAATGGAGTGCTTGTTTTTTCAAAAACCTAACTACTTGGGAAGCATTGACCCGCCGATTGAGTGAACTCCTCCATCAGCATGTATAATTTCCCCAGTTACAGCCTCTGATAAATCAGAGAGTAAAAAATTTACAACCTTTGCAACAGGTTCTGGGTTTTTAGTATCCCAACCAAGAGGAGCCCTTTGATCCCATTCTTCATTCATTTCTGAAAATCCTGGAATATTTTTTGCAGCTGTAGTTGCCAAAGGACCAGAAGCAACTGCGTTTACTCTAACCCCATCTTTTCCCATATAATATGCAAGATATCTAACAATTGATTGCAAACTAGATTTTGCAACACCTTGCCAATCATATCCTGGCCATGCCTGAGAATTATCAAAATCTAAAGCAACAATTGAAGAAGGATTGTTAAGAATTGGCTGGAAAGACGTTGCTAAAGTTTTTAAAGAAAATGCAGAAATTTCGAAACTTTTGACAGCATCTGTAATATTTGTATTTAAGAAATTTCCACCCATTGCCTCTGTTGGTGAAAATGCTATTGCGTGCAAAATGCCATCTAAAGAACCTACTTCTTTTTCGATGCTTTTTACGGCTTCATCTACTTCTGATTGGTCCTCAATGTCCATTGAATACACCTTTATGTCACCAGAAAGTCTTTTTACTGCTCTTTCAGTTATACGAAGACCTTTGCCAAAACCAGTAGTAACAACCGTAGCACCATTTTCAATAGCAATTTTTGCTGATGCATAGGCTATGCTTTTGTCTGTAAGAATTCCAGTGATGAGAAATTTTTTATCTTGTAAAATCATATTTGTCCTATAAATATTTGACCAATTAAATAGTTAATATGTATCAGGAAATAATATCTTTTATTGTTCTTCGGTTGTGAAGCTACCTGTTGCTTGCTCTTCTTTTTTTATAGAATTGCCTGTTACAACTGCTAATCCGATCTCAACTAATCCGAAAAGAAAAAATCCATTGAAATCAGTAAATACAGCAAAAGCTATCAATCCAAGACCGCCACTATATCTTATTATGTTTAGCTGCTTACCATTCTCAGCATTGCCACCAAGCAAAAAGAAAGCCATTGCAGCGAAATAAAGCGGTCCACCAATAGAACGAACAATCATCGCCTCATTCTCAGTGAGGACTGCTGTAAAATCAAATAAAAATATCCTATAAACAACCTCAGGTAAAATAAATCCGACCAAAACTAAGCCCAAGTAAATTAATGGGTCTAGTCTGTTAATTAATTTGTAATTCATAAGGGCAATTATATCTTAAAATATCAAAACTTATAATTAATTAATTTTTATTATTTCTGCTTGAGCTGCGGCAAGTTTAGCTGTTGGAATTCTAAAAGGAGAACAAGAAATATAATCAATTTGGAGTGTATTAAAGAATTTTATTGAGTTTGCTTCACCTGCATGCTCACCACATACACCTATTTTTAAATCTTTATTTGTACTTTTACCTTCACTAACTGACATCTCTACAACTCTTCCAACGGACCCTTGATCAATTGACACAAAGGGATCATCAGAAAAAATATCATTTTCTACATATGTGTTAAGAAATTTTGAAGCATCGTCTCTTGATAGACCAAGTGTTGTCTGTGTTAAATCATTTGTTCCGAAAGAAAAGAAGTCTGCATGTTCTGCAATAGATGAAGAATTTAAAGCAGCACTTGGTAATTCAATCATTGTTCCAATTGTGAAATCAAAAGTAAAGGACTTAATTCTTTATCATTCATAACTAATGGAATCATTATCTCAGGTGAAACGTTTAACTTTTCATTTTTATTTAGGTTGTAAGCAGCTCTGAGAATTGCCTCCACTTGCATTTCGTAGATTTCGGGATAACTTAATCCAAGTCGTACTCCCCTATGACCAAGCATAGGATTGCTTTCCGAAAGCTTTACTAACATTTCTCTTATATGTGCTGGCGATACACCAATGGCATTACCAAGCTCTGTCATTTCAATTTCACTTTTTGGTAAAAATTCATGCATTGGTGGATCAAGTAACCTAACTGTTATTGGCTTTTCCTTAAGAAGCAAAAACAATGCTTCAAAATCTGAAATTTGATAGGTGATTAATTTTCTTAATGCTCTCTCTCTGCCCTGTTTTGTATCTGACATAATCATTTCACGCATAGGTATAATTCTGTCTCCTTCAAAAAACATATGCTCTGTTCTACACAAACCAATTCCTTCAGCACCAAAATCTAATGATTTTTTTGTATCAGTGATTGTTTCTGCATTTGCACGAATTTTTAGCCTTTTAAACTCATCGCACCAATCCATGAGTGTATTAAATTCTAGTGAGGGTTTTGGTGGCTCAGATTGTAGTTCACCAATATAAACTTCACCTAACCCGCCATCAATTGATATGATGTCTCCTTCGTTTAAAGTTTTTGTTCCATTCGAAATAGTTTTTAAAGAGTTATCGATAATTAAACTTTCTGCACCTACAACGCAGGGCTTACCCATACCTCGAGCAACAACTGCTGCATGACTAGTCATTCCACCTTTCGTTGTCAAAATTCCAACAGAGGAATGCATTCCGTGAATATCTTCAGGACTTGTTTCATCCCTCACCAAAATAACATCTCTTCCTTTACTTGCTTCCTCTTCAGCCTTATCGGCATTAAAGACAATCTCTCCAACTGCAGCACCCGGAGATGCGTTAAGGGCTTTATTGAATAACTCCTTTTCTTGAGAATCTACAAACTGTGGATGTAATAGATTTGTAATACTATTTGCATCAACCATCGTTAAAGCTTCTTCTTTTGAAACAACTCCTTCCTTTTGCATATCAATAGCAATTTTTACACTTGCTTGAGCGGTTCTTTTAGCTGTTCTAGTTTGAAGCAGATATATAACTCCATTTTCAATAGTGAATTCTATATCTTGAGCTTCTTTGAAGTGATTTTCTAATTTTGTTGAAATCTCTAAAAGCTCTTTATAAGCTTTTGGAAATTTAGACTCCAATGATTCTTGTTCAACTTTTGAATGCTTTGTAATTGGATGTGGAGTCCTTATCCCAGCAACAACATCTTCTCCTTGAGCATTGATTAAATATTCTCCATATAGCTCTTTATCTCCATTTGATGGATTTCTTGTAAAAGCGACACCCGTACCTGACTTATCATTTAGATTTCCAAATACCATTGTTTGTATTGTTGCACCTGTACCCCAGGAATCAGGAATATTATTTATTTTTCTGTATGTAGCAGCTCGTTTGTTTTGCCAACTATTAAAGACTGCTTCAATAGCACCTGTGAGTTGCTCATAAGGTTCTTGAGGGAACAAGGAATCAGTAAACCTCTCGACTGTGTTTTTATAAGCATTGATTATCCAATTGAGTTGATCGACATTAAAATCGGCGTCTGAAACAACGTTGTCCATTCGTTTTTTGTTTGCCAATACAGCTTCAAATCGTTCATGTTCAACTCCCAAAACAACGTTTGAATACATTTGGATTAAACGCCTATATGAATCTAGTGCAAACCTCTCATCATTGAATGCTTCTGCCAGTTGAGATACATTACTGTCATTCAATCCAATATTTAAAATTGAATCCATCATCCCTGGCATAGAGACTCTCCCGCCAGATCTTACAGATAGTAAAAGCGGTGTGCCTTCGCCACCAAAACATTTATCGGATAAGTTCTCAAGCTTACTTACTGCTTGCCTAATTTCATTATCCAAACTATTCGGGAGGTTTTTATTCTCAATAAAGTAGTTACACACTTCTGTTGTGATTGTAAAACCTGGTGGTACAGGGATTTCCATATTGGACATTTCAGCCAAGTTTGCACCCTTACCTCCAAGCAAGTTATTAAGAGATGAATCACCATCCGTCTTATTTTTAGAGAATTCAAAAATTAGTTTATTTTTCATGGCACAAATTAAAAATATTCCCCCTCTATTCTTTAATTATATATGGGGGAAACAATATGTCTAAAAATGTAATGGTCATTGGTACTGGTACTATTGGAGAACCTCTTATAGGCCTTCTCGCAGAACACAAAGACGAACTTGGAATAGATAATGTCATATTTTTTAAAAGAACTCCACTTTCAGATGAGAAAGGAAAAGTTGAAGCATTACTAAGAAAAGGTGCAAAAATAGTATCAACTTCAGATGTATTATCAGATTTTAAAAAATTAGGATTTTCAGATATTGAAGATGTAGAAAACGCATACGATGATACAGATGTCATTATTGACTGTACTCCAAGTGGAAATGATAATTGGGAAAGTATATATTCATCTCTTGCTCAATCAAAAAGGTTTATGGCACAAGGGTCTGAACATGGATTTGGTCCATTCTTTGCTTGGGGAATAAACAATAAAATATTTGAAAGTGAGTCTAACAGATACCTTATTGCTTCATGCAATACGCACAATATTGCATCAATAGTTAAAACATTTGCCTTAGATGAAGGCCGTGATCTTACTGAAGGTCAATTTGTATGTTTGCGAAGAGCAAATGATGTCTCACAAAATGACTCCTTCTCGCCATCGCCAACAATTACAAAACATACAAATCAAGAGTTTGGGACTCATCACGCAAGAGACGTACATGAGTTATTTGCCCAAGAAGGGAAAGATTTAAACTTGTTTTCATCAGCGATAAAATTACCAACTCAATATATGCATACTTTGTGGTTTACATTACGCTTTGTAGATTCAATTCAGTATGAAGAAATTATGAACAACCTTTTAAAAAGTGAGTTTTTAATGGCAACAGAAAAAATGTCATCAAATAAAGTCTTTTCATTTGGAAGAGATCATGGATACCATGGGAGGCTGTTGTCTCATGGAATTGTTGCTGAACAATCCCTTCACGTTAAAGATAATATCCTTACCGGATATTGCTTTACACCTCAAGATGGAAACGCGTTGCTATCATCTGTAGCAGGAACAATACAGTATTACTACAAAGATAATTGGAAAGAAAAAATGCGACTTTTTAATCGCTATATATTTAAAAATATCTAAATTAATATCAAATTTTTAATTAATCAAACTTTTCACAAACTATAAAATTTTGTGAAAAATTAAAAAAAAGTTTCACAAAATCACAATGTTGTTTTTAAAACATGCTATTTTTGTAACATGCAAAAATATAATATTGTGAATGTGGTGAAGTACATAAACATGTAATGCCCTTACACATTAATTTTGTTGCCGGGCACATGCCCGGTTTTTTTTTAGGAAGGAAAATAGTGGAAAACCAGAGTAATGAGAGTAAACATAAAGATATAAAGCAAACAAAAGCTGAAATTTATGAGAGCCTCTATGACGCAGAATAGTTTTTTAGATAAAGAATTATTAAATTCTGAGTGGGAAAATAATCCCAGGTGGGAAGGAATTACACGTAATTACAGTGCCGAAGACGTAGTAAGTATACGTAATTCAATTGAGATCAAATATACTTTGGCCGAAAACGGAGCAAATAATCTCTTTAATCACTTAATGAAAAAAGACGAATGGATATCTGCTTTAGGTGCGTTATCAGGTAACCAAGCTGTCCAGATGGTAAAAGCAGGTTTAAAGGCAATTTATTTAAGTGGCTGGCAAGTAGCTGCAGACTCTAATCTTGGTGAAACTACCTATCCAGACCAATCACTCTACCCAAGTAATAGTGCGCCAAACCTGGCAAAAAGAATAAATAATGCCCTTCTCAGAGCTGAACAGGTAGACAGAGTAGAAGAGAATTTTGACATTGATTATTTAGTACCAATTGTTGCTGATGGAGAAGCTGGTTTTGGCGGTGTATTAAATGTTTTTGAATTAACAAAGAAATTTATTGAAGCTGGTGCTGCAGGTATACATTTCGAAGACCAACTTGCAGCAGAAAAAAAATGTGGACATATGGGAGGAAAAGTTCTTGTACCAACTAGTCAACATATAAGAACACTGACATCAGCAAGACTTGCAGCTGATGCCTTAGGTGTTCCAACAGTAATAATTGCTCGAACAGATGCATTAGCAGCAAATCTGTTAACAAGTGATATAGATGATAATGATAAAGATTTTGTTCTAGGTGAAAGAACATCTGAAGGGTTTTTTAAGGTAAAAAATGGTCCTGAGGCTGCGTTTAGTCGAGCATTATCTTATGCACCATATGCTGACTTAGTATGGTGCGAGACGGGAACTCCGGACATTGGGTTTGCAAAAGACTTTGCAGATGCAGTTCATGAAAAATATCCAGATAAATTACTTGCATACAATTGCTCACCATCATTCAATTGGAAAAAAGCATTGTCAGATAAAGAGATTGATACATTTCAAGAACAACTAAGTTCTTTTGGCTACAAGTTCCAATTTATCACGCTTGCTGGTTTTCATGCCCTTAATGCATCGATGTTTGAGCTAGCTTCAAAGTATAAAGGTGGCAATATGTCAGCATATGTCGAGTTGCAACAAAAAGAATTTTCAATGGAAAAGGATGGGTTTACATCAGTAAAACATCAGAGAGAAGTTGGAGCTGGTTACTTTGATACCGTTTCAACAATTATCAGTGATGGAGATGCGTCGACCCTAGCACTTGAAGGTTCTACAGAAGAAGAACAATTTTAATGTTTGAAGTAACTCAAGAAACGCCAAACTCATCAAATATTTTAACCGAGGATGCTTTAAATTTTTTAAGTAAATTTACATCTGCATTTGAAGATAGAAGAAAACAATTGCTTGATGAAAGAGAAAATACTCAAAAAAGTATAGACTCAGGTGACTTCTTGGGTTTTCCAACTGATACTTCAGTTAGAGAAAAGGAGTGGCAGGTAGTTCCTCCACCTTCTGATGTTGCTCAGCGACATGTCGAAATTACTGGACCTGTAGATAGAAAAATGATTATTAATGCTTTGAACTCGGGAGCTGATGTTTTTATGGCAGATTTTGAAGACTCAACATCACCAACATGGGAAAACATAATCAATGGTCATAATAACCTCATAGATGCAAATAATAGAAACATTGAATTGGTTGACGAGGCCAAGGGGAAGACATATACATTAAATCCAGAAAGTCAAACATCACTATTCGTTAGACCTAGAGGCCTACATCTTTTGGAGAAAAATGTATTGGTGGATGGTAGTCCTATTAGTGCAAGCATTTTTGACTTCGCCATGTATGTTTATCACAATTATCAAAGTAGGCTCGATGCTGGACTAGGTATTTATTTTTATATTCCAAAACTAGAGAATGCAAATGAATCACAACTCTGGGATGATATGTTCACATTAGCTGAAGATGAACTTGGAATTCCAAGAAGCAGTATTAGAGCTACAGTTCTTTTAGAGACAATCTCTGCATCATATGAAATAGAAGAAATGCTTTATTCTTTAAGAGAGCACTCTTTAGGAATGAATGCAGGAAGATGGGATTACATATTTAGTGCTATTAAAAGACACAGAAATATAGACGGAATCATATTCCCTGATAGATCACAAATTACTATGACTGTTCCGTTTATGAAAGCGTATACAGAACTATTAGTTGAAAGCTGCCATAAAAGAGGTGCGCATGCAATTGGCGGTATGTCTGCATTTATACCAAACAGAAAAGACCCTGAAGTAACAGAAAAAGCATTTGAAAATGTAAAAAATGATAAGTTAAGGGAAGCAACCATGGGCTTTGATGGGTCATGGGTTGCTCATCCAGATTTAGTAAGCATATGTAAAGATGTATTCAACGAGCATCTAAATGGACAAGCCAATCAAATCTCATTTGTACCAAGATATGATATTGAAGATTCAATGCTGCATAACTTTGAGATAGAAAACTCATCCATAACAATGGAGGGTATTCTCACTAATATCAAAGTGGGTATTTTGTATATGCATTCATGGCTTAATGGACAGGGTGCGGCAGCGTTATTTAATTTAATGGAAGATGCTGCTACTGCAGAGATTTCGCGTTCACAGCTTTGGCAATGGCTTCATAACTCAGTTGAAACTGAAAACGGTGAAACTATCAATGAATCATTTATGGAAGAGGCTTTTGAGACAGTCTTTTCTGACATAAATGATATAAAGAATATTGAAAAGGCAAGAGACGAATTTAAAAAGTTAGTGTTTGATGAGGATTTCTCAGACTTTTTGACTTTACCAGCTTATCATTTAATAAATTAAGTCTTGTTTTCAAGAAATTGGGTTCTGGTTTTAGTCGCATTATTTCTATAAAATGAAATCGTGGATAAAGTAATTGCACAAGTAATACCCGTCTTACTTGTTGTGGGGATTATATGGCTAATCATTGCATCAAATAAAAGAATAAATAATGCACTTTCTAGTGCTGCGGAGACTTTAGGTTTTACATTCATATCCTCTAAAAACATATTTAGAAAGAAAAGAATATTTGGTGAAATAGATGGGTACAAATGTGAGGTAGAGGTATACACAAGAAGCCATGGACGTTCCTCAACTAATTGGCGAGGTGAGTTTGATGGAGACGATGAATATCTGACAGACCTATTTATAAAACGAAATGAAGAACTTATAGAGACATCAAAAAACAATCTAAGAAGATTAAAAGTAGAGGATGCATTTGTAAATTCAAGAAAAGTCTTATTTAGAAAATATTACAAAGCTGATGAGATTGTAAAAACAATGAGAGACGTGCTTAGCTTAGCAAAAGCAATTAAGTAGCTTTTTTAGCCACTAATCACGTATATCACCCCAAAGGGAGTCTTTTTCCATTGGAGCGCGTAATAATCCAATTACCAATAATGCAAAAGTGATTATTGGAAACAAAAGAATTAAAAACAAAGGATACGATGTTATTGTTTCTATCATATTTTTATTTTACTAAATTGAAATAGATCATGCTACGCACGACTATTTTTGTCTTATCCAATTCTTAAGTCTATATCTTTAATGAAATATCCATATAAATCTAATGTGGACGCAACAGCGCCCCAGAAAAATATTTTTGGTGAACCATCATTTGTTACTCCAAACTGGCATAAAAATAAATATTTAGAATTACAAACTTATGCTACGCAAAAATAAAGATCTCGACATGTTATTTGATGGCACCAATAGCCAAATAATAATAATTACATTTGCTATTATTCTCAGTCCTCAACTTGATTTGCTAATACATCTACAGTTACATCAATAACTTGAATAAAAATTATTCAGTATTTCATCTCTCCCGTGTTATCACTTTTTTTAGCCAACTCTCTTTTAGAGAAATACACAATAACTGGGATTATAAATATGTTAGGCATTGCCCAGTTCATCCACTCCTGTGGGAACAATTCAATAGTGCTGATAAATGCGGTAGTAGCAGCAATTGTTCCAGCGAGCATAAGATTTAAATGAGTGTTGGTTCTGTCGTAAAAATTTGGTTTATCTGTTTTTCTATATCTGTTGAGATCATATGCTGTGATGTACATACAACCAATTCCAAAAATTATTGATATAGTTTTCATGCCTTCAAACTGACCATAAAAACCATACTTAATTAGTCCTGCAGCGTTTAAAAACAACAAAACTCCAGCAATGAACATTAGCAATGTGAGAGTTTTATCCACATTCTCCTTGGCGCCAGTTCGTATTTTTGCTTGTCTATATCCAGCAAAAGCAAAATAAAATGAGAAAATTGCAATAGCAAACAAAAATGGTTGCACAACACCCATCATGCTGAGTGGTATAGCGGTAACAAAAATAGTTGACATACCATAGACGTAATACATTCCATACTTTTTATGACGTTTGTCCCCTTTTTTCAAAAATAATAGTAAATAAGCTGTTCCTAAAGACACAAACCCAGCCAAAATATGAATGTATAGAAGTGGTTTTTCTAAATCTGTGTATACACCATCAATTAAAAACATAATTTTTATTTTATCTTTAAACTAGTTCAAAAGACTTAATTATATTCTCTAATCCTTCTTTTGCATCTGAAAAAAGCATTTTTGCATTGTCATTTATAAACAATGGATTCGCAATACCTGCATAACCTGGTGACATAGATCTTTTTATCACTATTACTTGTTTTGCTAAGTCAACATCAAGTATTGGCATTCCATAAATTGGAGAATCTTCATCAGTTCTAGCCAATGGGTTTACAACATCATTTGCTCCAAGAACTATTACAACGTCCGTTGAAGAGAACTCAGAATTTATATCTTCTAAGGTAAACATATCTTCATAGTCAATATCTACCTCAGCCAAGAGTACATTCATATGTCCAGGCATTCTTCCAGCAACTGGGTGTATAGCAAACTTCACCTCAATATTTTTATCTTTTAAGGTATTTGTTAATTCTTTAACAGCTGCCTGTGCTTGAGCTACTGCCATTCCATATCCTGGAACAATAACTACAGATTCAGCATAGCTTAGTTGGATTGCAACATCTTCCGGGGAAGTGCTAATTGGATCTTTTTCATATTCATTATTTATAGCTGTACCCCCAAAACCGCCCTTGAGAACATCTAAAAGTGTACGATTCATTGCAGTACACATAAGTAAAGTAAGAATTATTCCTGATGCACCCACTAAGGCACCAGCTACAATCAAAATTATACTATTTACTATAAACCCAGCTGACATCGCCGCAATTCCAGAAAGTGAATTTAAGAATGCTATGACAACTGGCATATCTGCTCCACCAATTACCGCAACTCTTATGATTCCAGCAATTAGTGAAAGTAGCATAAAGTATTCAAGGGATAATATTTCCATTTCTTCCCATATTGCAGGTAATAAAATTAGTGGTGGTAAGAAAGCTGAAAAGATATTGGCAGTTGTAGTATTTACATTGTTTAGTTTTCCACGTAGCTTTAAGACAGCAATGATACTTCCAGAGAAAGTAAACACTCCAATAACCATAGAGAAAATGGCTACAAAAAAATCAGACATAACTAATGAATTGTTTGATAATTCAACATAAGCAATTGCACCAGAAGCTCCTCCACCGAAACCATTAAACAAGCCAACTAGTTCTGGCATTTGTGTCATCTGAACACGTTTTGATATTAAAACTCCAAGAAGTCCTGAAACAACAATTGTGATATAAAAAGCAGAATCATATTTTGAAAAATCAAAATTAAATGCGCTAAAAACAGCTAATGCCATGGCCAACATAGCAAAAGTATTTGCTCTATGTGCGGTTGACGGCCTTCCAAAGAGTTTCAAAGCAAAGATAAAGAGTACAGATGAGACAAGTAAGATTATTTCAATCATTTTTCTTAAACATTTCTAGTATTCGTCCAGTTACTGAAAACCCGCCAACAATATTGAGGGTTGCAAATGCTATTGCTATTAAAACAATAATTTTAAGTAATTGTGATTCGCCTACTTCTGGGTATAGTAAGAATGTTGCTTCCATTATGAACTCATCTCCACAAAAATCTCATCCTCACTATTTTCTATATAAAGTTCGATTAAATTTCTTACATTCTCTGAATACAGCTTTGTAGCTGCATGTTTTACAGTGTTTAAGATATCTGTTTCACCAACTATCTTTATACCATTAATCTCAACAATTTTGTTTACCTCTGTACCTTCACAGTTTCCACCTGTACCAGCAGCTAGGTCAATAATTACAGAGTTCTCTTTCATTTTTTCAACAGTTGACTTTTCAATCAAGACAGGTGCTTTCTTTCCTGGTATTTGAGCAAATGTTAAAACAATATCGCTATCAATTACTTGTTTCTTTAATGCTTCTTGAATTTTCTGGTTCTCTTCTTCTGAGACTTCTTGTGCGTATACGCTATCTTGAGCTTCGGTACTAGCTTCAACAAATTTTGCACCTAAAGACTCCACTTGGTCCTTGGCTTCTTTTCTAATATCAAAAGCCCATACTCTAGCCCCAAGTCTTTTTGCAGTTGCAATTGCTTGAAGGCCTGCAACTCCTACACCAAGAATTAATACTTTTGATGGCTGTATATTTCCAGCTGCAGTTGTCATCATTGGCACTACATCTGATGTTTCTTTTGCTGCTCGTAAAACTGAGGCGTAACCAAGCAAGTTTGCTTGAGAAGAAAGAGCATCAAGGTTTTGAGCTCTAGAAATTCTAGGAAGCTTAAAAAAACTTAATATCTTAATATCTGGCCTTAAGTTTTTAATCTCTTCAATTTTTTCAAAATCAAATATACCGATTAGAATTGCTCCCTTTTTAAGATCTTTAATTTTTTTATCTTCAATATTTTCTACACACGCAACAATGTCTAAATCACTTACTTTAGAAATAGTTTTAACATTATTTTGAATAGATTCTGAATACTTTAGATAATCAAATATATCCTTTTCTAAATGTACATCTAATGAATATTTTTCAATTGATTCAGGATGTATTGGGGCCCTGTAGCCGTTTTTATCAGTTAAAAATCCTATTTTCATACATTGTTATTTTAAATGTTCTCTTACGCTACTAAGAATTTTTCTAACTCTGCTGCAGCTGTAAGGAGGTTTAAATCACTGTTTTCAATACAATACAATTCTTCTTTGTAAGAAATAGCTAAATAATCAAACCTATTAATGAATATCTGCACATCTTCAAAGATTATTTTCGTAGAAAAGTAGATTTTTCCTTCTCTAATTAAAACTTCGTTTATGAAAGAATGATGAGAGAGATAACCTAATAGTTTTTCAAGAACATCTGACATATTTAAATCTTACCAAATAAAATACATACATGAATATTGCTATCTTTAGCGACAAGTTTTCTGGTACATTAAGTGCTACTGAAGTTCTTAATATTGTTCAAGATAAGTTTTTGGATTCAAATATTGATGCAGACTTCTTTAGCGTTACCGATGGTGGACAGGAAAGTACA